>Ga0209606_1000541_pt1 | contig 55659 bp, 56 predicted proteins | sample AD_UKC057_MetaG_FD_184412 | JGI IMG/M metagenome (GOLD analysis project Ga0209606, IMG submission 184412) | Active sludge microbial communities of municipal wastewater-treating anaerobic digesters from USA - AD_UKC057_MetaG (SPAdes) (version 2) | ecosystem: Engineered > Bioreactor > Anaerobic >... | reverse complement strand
CTTAAAAAATTTTGATTAAGGTTGTGTAATCCTAATCATTAGTTGCTGGAAAGTAATAAATACCGGCTTGAAAGTTTTGAAAGGCAGAATGCCATGAGTACTTACCGCACCTACTTGTATTCCTCGACTACCTCAAGTTTGGGGCTAGCCATCTTAACTTTAGCCTCTGAAAGGCTTGCCTTACGGCTGTCCATAAGCGCTTTCACCATAATTTCGGATATATCCTGGACGGGGACATCATTTTGGGCGGCAGCAAGGGTTTTCTTGCAAAGTGGGCATGCTGTGGCTATCAGGTCGGTAGTGTTATTGGCTAGTTGCAAAACGGTTGATGCCGCAATTGTTGACTTTTGAAATGCAGAGGTGTTGGTAATTGCAAGGCTTCCCCCGCAGCATAGGGAATTTTGTTTGGTTTGGTTGCTGTTTTCGGTTAGTACCACAGCGCTCTTTAGGAGCTTGCGTGGCTCGTCAACAACACCAAGACCACGGCTTAGTTCACACGGATCGTGGTAAGCAACATTCAGGTTGGATTGGTTAAAAACCAGCCTGCCTTGGTTGGTAAGCTCCCAGAGGTACTGGCTATGGTGGTATATGGGAATGCTCATGTGGTAGTTCTTCTTAAACTCGCTGGCGCAAATGGGGCAGGTGGTTACCAAGCAGTTGGCGCCTGTTTCGTAAATAAGCCGGTTATTTTTATCAATAAGCTGCTTTGCCGCATCAACCTCTCCGTTAAGCTGCAACGGCCTACCACAGCAAATGCTTCCGTTTCGGTCGATAAAGGTGTAATCGATCCCGGCAGCGTCGAGAAGGAGAAGCGTTGATTTAATTATGTTGGGGGTTAAATGCCCCATGCACCCTGCAAAAAATGCAACCTTAGCTTTGGGGTAGGCGTACCCGTTCAGGTAGCTATAGCTGGTTGGGCTAAAAAGCTGGTGCTCGCTTCGTTCGTTCTTTCTTATTTGTGTGATTTCAATTCCTACCGGGCATGCTTTAAGACATCTCATACAAAGCATACAGGTTTCTCTAAGCCTCTCGCTTGGCTTGCTGTATCTAAGATCCCTAATGAAGTAGGTTGGTTGGGTGTCAGAAATTCCCAAATCGGTGCTTAGTTGGCAGGAGTCTATGCAGATACCGCACCTGGAGCAAGCGTTTAGCTCAACGTTGGTGTAGGATGAGTGGCTATCCTTTTCCCTTACACCATATTTACGAAGAAAAATCAGCAAAATTTCTGTTGGAATGTGCATGTACCTAGAAAAGGGTAGGGCAACGAAGAACGACCCCAACGCAATGGAGTATGCCCACCATGAGGGGTAGTATAGCTGGTCGAGCGGAAGACCGTAGATAACCTGTTGGCCGAGGAAATTTGTGAAGAAATGGCCGGTGTTATACAATCCGGCAGTAACGCTTTCAGCCAGTATTCTGAAAGGGAAAATCAGCCAAAGGGAGGTAAGGGCTATTCGGTCGATGAGAATGTGTTTGGTAGTTCGGTGCATCCCCATCACCTTACTTTTATACCTTTTAAAAAAGGCAATGCCAATTCCGGAAATGACCAGAAGCAGGAAAAAGTCCATTAGAAAGGTGAAAATCTCCTCATATTCCCTCAGCGGGGAAAGGTCGTGGCGGAAAAACTCAAAAAAAATAGGGTAGTAGGGAGGGTTAATTAGCCCGTGGGGGTAAAGTCGGGCTTCCAAGTTGCCCAGCACAATAAGCATGAACCATCCAAAGGCGAGGCTCATGTGCATAAAGCCAAGAATAACATTTTTCTTAAAGATATTTCGATGAAACAAACCCTCTCTTATGGTCTCCCATATTCCCCTTAGCGTTTTAACTGTTAGCAGTCTTTTCCATATAATTTTTTTCTCACGCCGGGTAAGGCGTACTACCCAAATGGTCCACATGACAACCGTATAGAGGATAACAAAAGTTAGCCCTATGGTGAACGGGATTACAAATGGATGTTCCTTCATACCCTGAAATTTTGGTTGGCTTTTCGAACCAGCTTTATGATGTTACGAGTATTCACGTTGCGAGGACAAACCAAGGTGCACTTTCCGCAAAGCATGCACTTTTCCGATTCCCTCACAGCCTTTTCAACTTCGCCTCTACGAATGCTGTGGCAAAGTTCCCTAAAGCTGAAGTTGGTAAAATTTCCGGCAGTGCAGGTTGCCGTGCAGCTTCCGCAGGCAATGCAGAGGCGGAACGATTCGTCTCGAGCTGTAATCCAGTCCATTAGGGAAAGATCAGCCTTGTCCAAATCGTGAATGTTTATTTTAAGGGGTGCGTAGCCAAAATCAATCATGGTTCCTTCACGCTTAAATACCTATGAATTTCAACTACTGCCGAACGGGCAGAGTTTATCGAGTCGGTGATGTTGTTAGGTCCCGAACATGCACCGGCAGTATATACACCTCTAATGCCGGTTTCGGAAGGTTTAAGGTGATAGTCGCTTACCCCAATAAACCCATCGGCATTTGGTTTAAGCCCAAGGTTATATATAAGTTTGGAAGTGCCTTCGGCTGGTGTCATGCCCACCATCAAAACGAGCATATCTACCGACATTTTAAGGGGACGGGAAGCCAGGGTGTCCTCAGTCTTAATAAGCAATCTTCCACCATCCAGCTCGCTTGCCTCCGATAGCCTGCCCCGGATGAAGTTTATTCCCTTTTGCTGTGCTTCCTTGTAAAGCTCCTCATAGCCAGGCCCAAACATTCGGAGGTCCATGTAGAGACAGAATATTTCAGCCTCTGGGATAGCCTCTTTTGCTTCGATTGCCTGCTTAACTGCTGTTACGCAGCAAACTTTTGAACAGTAAAGATGGTTCACCTTTTCATCGCGGCTACCCACGCAGTGGACGAATGCAACTCGTTTGGGTTTTTCGCCATTTCTCATCAGGGGCGCTCCATGTTCGGTGAACATCTTTTCTAGCTCGGCCGAGGTAATTACGTTGTCATATATTCCGTAACCATACTCTTCTTTGCGTTCGGCTTGAAAAAGTTCAAAACCCGTGGCAATCAGCACAGCATCGGCTTCGAAAGATTTATTATTGGTTTTAAGGGTAAATTTATCCCCGTTGGGTAGCAGTTCGGTTATGGGTGTAGAAAGGACGATGGCCGGATTTCCGTTAAGCTGGGATTTGAGCGTGTCAACCACCTCAACAGCGGGTCTTCTGTTTGGGAATAACCTGTCCCATTCTGAGGTATGACCGCCGGCGTGATCATTTTTCTCATATACGGTTGTTTGGTAACCCAACGCTGCTAGTTGCCTGGCAGCCTCCAGCCCAGCAACACCTCCACCTATGACAGCTACTTTTTTTAACATCGTTAACTAGTTTGAATACATTACTTTGCCTATCATTACAGCATTACTGGTTTTACTATTTGTTTCCTAAGAGATGGTTACAATTCCACAGTTTTTTGCTGCTGACGTATGATTTGCAATACAGCTGTGCATCCCTTCTGCATTAGTTTTAAACGATAAATTTAATATTATTTGGTTTATCGGGCAAGCTAAGGGTTTCATTATTTACACCTTTAAACTTCTTGTCGGGGTCGTATTCAACCCCAATTTTTTTAAGTAGGGGCTCTACGTCGGTTTGGTGCATCTGCAATCCTATCTCCCATGGATCGAATCCCAGAACTACTCCGGCAACCTCCTCGTATGAGAGAACGGGTATCCCGTAACCGTCTTGTCCATAGGTTTTCCCTTCAGCTTCGGCCAGAACATACTGCCATCTGTCCATAAAATAGTTACAACCCGGACAATTAGTAATGATGAAATCGGGCTTGAAGGGTTCCATGGATTCAAATTTCTTTTTTGAAGCGGCTATTGAGTATCCCCTGTTGGCCTGAACAAAGTACTGGCGGAAGCCAAACCCGCAGCAATGCCTACGCTCAGGATAGTCAACTACTTCGCCTCCAAAAGCTTCTACCAGACCTGCCAGCACCTGGGGGTATTCGGCACCGCCAATCCCTTTGCTGGGAAACATTTTGGCATAATGGCAGCCAATGTGGTCAACTACCTTCAGCGGTTTTCCGGTTTCCCTATCCACCAGTCTGTATTTAGCTTTTGCAGCTATTTCGTTACGAAACTTATAGAGCACATCGCTAGTATGGACCAGGTTGGCGGGTTCTTCAAATTCTCTTCCGGTTGCCTTTTTAAGGTATTCACGAGTCTTTTCCTTTTCCTCGGGGAAATGGTGCCATGTTTCAAGTATTTCGGTGTATATACCAAATGAGGTTACACAGGATGGGTTGTAGTTTTGGTAACCATTCTCACGCATCAGGGCAAAATTTCGGGCAACAACGGTTTGAATGGTGGGAAAAGGAACCACCTCGCAGTGGTAGCCAATTCCGGTACAGGTGGTGTGGTTTGCATCCTCGTAAACGTCCTTACCCAGCACATCCCGCAGTATTTTGAGGTAAACTGTATCGCTGCCCGGGAAAAATGTTTGACGTATGCAGCTGCGGACGAAGTAAAACTTATCATCTGCAATTTCCTTCTGGTATTCGCTCCAAATTTTCTTTTTTACCTCGTTGCCTTTCATGGTTCCTGTTATGTTTAGCTCAGATATTCTTTACGTTTGTGAAAATGGTAGGAGGATTGCTCCCATTACTTTAAAATACCGTATAGCTGTGCAGGCAGCTAGCTTTATTTAAACTACTTACGTGTGTGCTTCTCAGGATCGTTGTGTCTGTAAACCTTTCGGAAGTATGGTGACTCCTTGCTAGTCTCGTTGCCGATTTCGAGACTAAGCTTATCGGCCATTTCCGAGGAATCCTCCTCTATTTTCTTAAACCATTCCAACCCTCCGGTTACCTCAAAAATCCTTTCCAGCTCATCGAGACTTTCCTGTGAAATTTTCCTTATTGCCCCGGGGCCTGTGCCTTTATAGTTGGCGCCTACTTTTTTTAACACGGTTTCGCGGTTGTCCCTAACCCATTGCCAAACAGGGCCTAGCTCAGGAAACATGCTTAGCTCGGTATGGTCAAAGTGGACGCAGTAGCCTGTTTCGAGAATGGAGTTGCCAAGCATTCGTTTAAGCGAGAGCTGCTGCCTCCCTTTTTCGGATTCAACAAAATGGCCGGTTTCGATGGAAAGCCCTCGGAGTGCCTGAATTATTAGTCCTGGGGCATTATTTCGGGGGCACCTGGTTTTGCAGCTCATGCACTCCCCGCAGTACCATATTGTATCGCTTTTCAGCAAGTTCTCAATCACCTCGTCGTCGTGGGTTTGAACCTGATTGGCAATACTTCGGGGGTCATAGTCGTAAACTTCTGCCGCCGGGCAGATTGCAGTGCAGGTTCCACAGTTTATGCAGCCGTTGATTCCCTCAATAAACCTGACATCGCTGTTCAACCTGTCAAATAGTTTTCCCATGTTATACTATTTGCCTGATAGCCAAAATGATCTATCAAGATTAATGTTATTATTGTAACAGCAAATGTAAAAATTTTACCATGATATTATTTACCAGCTAATATTTATCAATTTTTATTGTAGTTGGTAATTAATGTCAATGCTGCTAGAGAAGAGCAGCTAACTTTTTTGAGAGTGGCTTTAGCCGGCACCCCGCTAATTCGGGCTTGGCTTTCAATTTTATATAAAGCTGTTTACCTGGTGCAAAATTTTTTGATTGCCATGTAGGCCTCCTCAACACCTAGCTCTCCGGCTTTACCTAAGTTATTGCAGCCCTCATCCTTGTTGCCGGTAATAAGTAGGCTAAGCCCTTTGTTAAACCATGCACAGCTCAGAAGTGGATTTTCTCTTACTGCCAGCGAGAACCAGCTAATGGCGCTTTCATAGTCGTTCGTCATAATACTTAGATTCCCCAGGTTGTAAGCAATAAGACCATTTTTAGGGAACACTTCATATAAACCTTTTAGTTCGACTATAGCATCATTATATGCTGTAATGCTTGTTATTCCTGTATTTTTTGAAGAGCTCATAGCAATGCCGGAGATTTCTGTTGAGGTGTTAAAATTTTCAATGAATTCTGCCATTTCAACATTATTCATGATGTAGGAGAAGAGGTAAATCGGGTTACTGCTATTTTGCTCAAAGGCCTTTTTAAATTCGTTAGTGGCGCTAGCAAACTTGCCATTTTCTGCTAAAAATATACCCTTTACCAGACATAATGCCGGAAAGTTGGCTATAGTGGAATCGGCGCTTTCTATGGAAAGCTTTTCTGTTGAGTTGCTGGGAGCAAACCCAAAGATTAACTTGTAGTTTATGGGAAGTGTTGCATTAATAGAATCAAGGTAAACGGATGCAAGATTGTTATTTGTTGCTGGTTTATCGGGTTGATTAAAATGAAGCCTTATCATTGGCATGAATGCAGAGGCAATGCGAATTCTGTTTGATTCGATGCTTAATGTAGAAGCCAGGTTAAAATCGCTTTCAAGCGAAATCAGCTTGTTGAGTTTTCCGCTCGAGTCGAGCAACGAAGAAATTTCGGCCTGTCCCTTTCCATGGAATTTATTAGCTAGAGCTTGGCCTTTCAGGAAATCCTCCTCGGCTCCCGGTAGGTTACCCAGCTGTCTTTTTGCATCGGAGCGGAGGAGGTAGGCATTGGCGAAGTCGGGAAAAAGGCTTATGGCCTTGGTAAAATCGTCGATAGACCGTGTTGCTTCACCCTTTTCCAGGTATATAGAACCTCTGTAGTATGGCACCAGAACATTTTGGGAATTTATTGCCATTAGCCTTGTAAGGTCGTCAATTGCTGGGTCTGTATTTCCTGCCTGGTAGTTAATAATTGCCCTGTTAAAAAGCGCTATTTGGTAGTTTGGATTTAATCGTAGGGCTTTTGTAAGGTCATCAATAGAGTTTTGATATTTTTTAAAGTTATAGTTTATAATGGCCCGGGTAAAGTAAAAGTCAGCCTTAAGGCTGTCGAGCTCAATGGCTCTGTTTAAATCGGCTAAAGCAAGGTGGTTTCTATCAAGTTCGGCGTTTACAGCTCCCCTGCGGGCGTATGCTGCAGCATGGAATGGGTTCACATTAATGGTTGTGCTGTAGTCGCTTATAGCACCCAGAGTATCTGCTATGAGCAGTTTGGCAGTGGCGCGGTTATACCATGCGTCGGCATTGGAACTTTCAAGCTGAATTACCCGTGTGAAGGTTCCTATTGCCTTAGGGTAGTTCTGGGTTTGGAATTGGAGCACCCCGAGTGTGAAGAGAAAATCGGGGGAGTTAGGTCTAAGCTCCAGTGCGGAGCTAATCTCCTTCAACGCCTTGTCATATTCTGATACCTGACTTAAGGCAATTGCTTTGTAGTGGTATGATTGAGCAGATAGCGGGTTAGCCTTTAGCGACTTGTCGAAGTCGGTGATTGCACCCCTTATGTCGCCCAGGTTGTACTTTGCCACCCCTCTAAGAAACCAGCCCTCGAAAAGGGAGGAGTCTATTCCGATAAGGGTGTTCAAAACCGGTAGCGATTCGCTGTAGCGCCCTTGCGAAATCAACTCTTCGCTTTTGTAGTAGTAGTAGGCCTTGTTTAGCTGGCCATAAAGCGGTGAATGGCCTAAACTACCGAGTATTATTAAAAACAGTATAGGCAGATGCCGTTTCAATTTACTCACTTTTTTAGTTTTTCTTTTTGCTTTTACTACTTGTATCTCCTTTAAGGTCTATTCTTCCCAGGTTGTACATGTTTCGAAGAATGGTGCGCTGGTACCTGTACATGTAGCTGCTAGGCTTAGCCGGATTACGCTTTGCTGGGTTGGGAAGCACGGTAGCCAGCATGGCAGCCTCATAGGTGCTAATTTTTGAAGCGGGTTTTCCATAGTAGCATTCCGAAGCAGACTCCACTCCATATATGCCTCTTCCCAATTCGGCTACATTGAGGTAAACCTCCATAATTCGCTCCTTGCTCCAAAAAACTTCTACCAGAAATGTAAAGTAGGCCTCAAATCCCTTTCTTACCCATGAACGGCGCGGCCATAGAAATACATTCTTTACGGTTTGCTGGGTTATGGTGCTAGCGCCTCTTAGCCTTTTCCCCTTTTTATTATGCTCCTTGGCTTTTTGAATGGACTCCCAGTCGAACCCGTTGTGTTCCATAAACTTATTATCCTCAGCAGCACACACAGCCAAAACTAGCTGGGGAGATATTTTATCAATGCTTACCCACTTGTGATTAATCCGATTAGATCCGCCGTCATTTAGCGGCTGAACTCGTTTGGCTACCATTAGCATGGTAAGGTTTGGATTGATAAAAGAAAAAGCTATTACCGATATGACGGTTGTAATAAAGAATGTGGCGATGGCATATAATACTAACCGTCGAAACGATTGGTACCGCTGTGATTTTTGTCTATTCTTACCATTCACCGTCAAGGCCAAGCGTGCTTTTTTGCACGTGCTAAATTATAAATTTATAAAGTGGATTTCAAAACAGCTTTAACGGTTGATTAGCTCATTCAACCATTAAAAAAAATAGGGTTCTGATTACAAGTACTTTAGCTCATAACTTTTAAGCATCGGGGAGGAGGGGACGGAACACCCAATGTTTTGGCTTCACCAAGCTAGTAAAAGGCCCGGTTGTTCAAGCGTGTTTTGCAGGTTTCCTTACAAGGCCGTTTCGTAATGCCATGTTGATTATTGCAGAATATTTCAAAATAATAGAACAACCTGTAGCTGAACAACAAAACATGTTGTTTAACAATGTTGAAAAACAGGCAATTTCGTTGCCCTTTTTCCTAGTTATCAAACCATTTCAGGGTAACTTTGTGCCACAAAAGTATTAACCTAAATTTTTACTCACATGAGCGTAACCCATATTGAACATATCGGCATTGCCGTTAAGAGCCTAAATGATGCAATCCCCTACTATGAAAATTTATTGGGAGTGAAGTGCTACAGCATTGAGGAGGTAAAAGACCAGAAGGTTAAGACAGCCTTCTTCAAGGTAGGGCAAACCAAAATTGAACTCCTGGAAACAACGGATCCCGAAGGTACTATTGGCAAATTTATTGAAAAAAAAGGTGAGGGAATACACCATATAGCCTTTGCTGTAAAGGGTATAAACGAGGAGCTGCAACGTATGCAGGAGAATGGCATAGTTTTAATTGATAAAACTCCACGCAGTGGTGCGGAAGGGTTGGAGATAGCCTTCCTGCATCCAAAGTCCACCTTTGGAGTGCTGACCGAATTCTGTGAAGATAGAAATCAGAAATAGTTTATCCTTAAAAATAACGATATGAGCATTCAGGAGCAAAAAATAAAAGAGCTTATTGAGCTGCGCGAAAAAGCTAAGCTAGGTGGAGGTGCCCGACGTATTGAATCCCAGCATAAGAAAGGAAAATATACTGCCCGCGAACGGATAGAGATGCTTCTCGACGAGGGAAGCTTTGAGGAGTTCGACATGTTTGTTACCCACCGCTGTACTGATTTTGGCCTGGATAAGGAAACCTACCTATCGGATGGCGTAATCACAGGATATGGAACTATTGACGGACGCTTGGTTTATGTTTTTTCACAGGACTTTACGGTGTTTGGTGGCTCGCTTTCAGAAATGTTTGCCGCCAAGATTTGCAAGGTGATGGACATGGCCATGAAGGTTGGTGCGCCGGTCATTGGAATAAACGATAGCGGTGGAGCCCGTATTCAGGAGGGGGTAACCAGCCTGGGAGGGTATGCCGAAATATTCGAGCGAAACATCCTGGCTTCTGGGGTTGTTCCTCAAATTTCTGCAATATTTGGCCCCTGCGCTGGGGGTGCTGTCTATTCTCCGGCATTAACCGATTTCATCGTTATGTCGCGAAACACCAGCTATATGTTTGTAACTGGCCCCAAGGTAGTTAAAACGGTAACCGGCGAAACCGTAACTTCAGAGGAACTTGGTGGTGCCGGCGTTCACTCGTCCAAATCGGGAGTGGCTCACTTTGTTGCCGAAAACGAGGAAGAGGGCATAATGCTTATCAGGAAGCTGCTGAGCTATTTGCCTCAAAATAACCTGGAGGAAGCACCAATAATGCCCTGCGACGATCCAATCGACCGCCTTGAGGATTCTCTCAACGATATTATCCCCGATAACCCAAGTAAGCCTTACGACGTTAAGGATGTTATTACTGCAATTGTTGACTACGGCGAGTTTCTTGAGGTTCAGCGCGATTATGCCCACAACATTATTACTTGTTTTGCCCGATTTAACGGTCAATCGGTGGGTATTGTGGCCAACCAGCCTAAGTACCTGGCAGGAGTGCTTGATATAAATTCTTCAAGAAAGGCTGCAAGGTTTGTTCGCTTTTGCGACTCTTTCAATATTCCGCTGGTAACGCTGGTGGATGTGCCGGGTTTTCTCCCAGGAACAGGACAGGAGTACAACGGCATCATTATTCATGGGGCAAAGCTGCTATATGCCTACGGTGAGGCTACTGTTCCCAAAATTACCATCATTCTTCGGAAAGCCTATGGTGGTGCCTATGATGTTATGAGCTCCAAGCACCTTAGAGGCGACATTAACTACTCCTGGCCAACCGCCGAAATTGCCGTTATGGGCCCCAAGGGTGCCATTGAAATTCTTTACAGCAAGGAGCTGGAAACGTTGGAAGACCAGAAAGCCAAAGATGATTTCTTGTTACGCAAGGAGGAAGAGTATAAGAACAAGTTTGCAAATCCCTACGTTGCCGCAAAATACGGATATATTGATGATGTAATTGAACCGCGCAACACCCGGTTCCGAGTTATTAGGGCACTACAGTCGCTGGCTACAAAAAAGGTGGTTAATCCGCCCAAGAAGCATTCTAACCTGCCGTTGTAGAATTTCGAAATAATAATTTGGCATGATGAAGAAGTTTATACATGGCATACTTGCAGCCCTACTGTGGATGGGAGCAGCTGTTTCATCTACCGCGCAGAGTGTTTACGATTTGCGCATTAACGAGGTAATGCTCTTTAACACCGAGAACTACATTGATAGCTATGGCCAGAGAAGTTCATGGATTGAAATTATGAACTTGGGCTATAACACCGTTAACATTGGTGGTTGCTACCTTACCGACGACCCTACCCAGCCAAAAAAATACCTTATCCCCAAGGGTGATCCGGTAACCAGAATTCCCCAACAGCAGTTTCTTGTATTTTTTGCCAACGGGAAAAGCCATCATGGTGTGCTCCATCTCAATTTTACACTCGACAGCACCCACAGGTTTGTTGCCCTTTACAGCTCCGATGGAAGGAGCCTTATAGACAGCGTTACCGTTCCCCTCTCGTTGCCGAATACCTCGTATTGCAGGATACCCGACGGGACTAGCGCTTGGCAAATAACCAGTTTTACTACGCCCAATGCCACCAACAACCTTTTTACACACGAGGAAACATCGGGCGAGAAATTTGTCCAGTTTGACCCCTTCGGAATTATGATGACCTGCATTGCTATGCTGGTGGTGTTTACTGCCCTTTTTATTCTTTACCGAATATTTAGGTTTTTAGGAATGATGATGCAAAAACCTCTTAGGGTAGGAAAAAGGGAAAGTAGGGATGTTGGTAAAACCCAGGAGGTGCAGGTGGCTGAACTATCGGGAGAGATTCTTGCTGCAGTTTCTGCTGCTCTTTACCTTTATGAAACCGAACAGCACGATCAGGAATCGGAAATAATCACCATTCAGCGGGTTTCGAGACATTACTCTCCCTGGAGTTCAAAACTATACAGCTTAACGCAGCAGCCAAACCGTGTAGTTACCCACCGCGTACACAACAAACAGTAGAACACACCAGAAGAAAAAGTAAAACTTAATGTCAGACGAGAATGAAGGATTTTAAATTCAAAATAAACGGCAATGAGTACAGCGTTCACATTGCCAATGTTGATGGCAATCTTGCCGATGTAGAGGTTAACGGAACACCCTACAGGGTTGAAATGGAAAGGGAGTTAAGGCAAACTAAAACGCCAAAGCTAATCAGGCAAGAAGCAGTACCTGCTACCGACTCACATCCATCAGTAGTAAAAACGGTTAGTCCCGATTCACCTTCTACGGGTATGGTAAAGTCTCCGCTCCCGGGCGTGGTGCTGGATGTGCTGGTTAAACCCGGCGACGAGGTTAAGGTGGGGCAGCGCCTTATTGTTCTTGAAGCCATGAAAATGGAGAACAATATTGACTCCGATAAGGCCGGAAGAGTAACCGAGGTAAAGGTTAGAAAGGGCGATACCGTGCTGGAGGGAGAGGTTCTAATAATTATCGGATAGCCATGGAGCAAAGCGGAGGATTTTTTTCATTCTTAGTGGAAAACCTGAACCAGTTTCTCTCATTTACAGGTTTTGCCAACTTTACAATTGGACATGGGGTAATGATTTTGGTGGGTTTATTCTTTATTTACCTGGCCATTTCAAAGGAATTTGAACCCATGCTGCTTGTCCCTATTGGCTTTGGAATCATTGTGGGTAATATCCCTTTTTCACCCGGCTACCAGATTGGTGTTTATGAAAGTGGAAGCGTGCTTAACTACCTGTACTTTGGCGTTCTAAATGGAATTTACCCGCCACTCATTTTTCTGGGCATTGGCGCTATGACCGACTTTAGCGCGCTCATATCAAACCCTAAGCTTATGCTGATTGGTGCCGCAGCACAGCTGGGTATTTTTGGTGCCTATATTCTTGCCTTGGTGTTGGGATTTTCTCCACAGGAAGCCGGTGCAATTGGAATCATCGGTGGTGCTGACGGACCTACAGCCATTTTCCTTTCATCAAAGCTTGCGCCGGAGCTACTGGGTGCTATTGCCATTTCAGCATACTCCTACATGGCCCTTGTGCCTGTTATTCAACCTCCTATAATGAGGTTGCTTACCACCAGGAAGGAGCGCGTTATTCGTATGAAACCCCCGAGACAGGTTACCAAGCTTGAGAAAATCTTGTTCCCAATTGTGGGAATTCTTCTCACTGCCTTCATAGTTCCTTCGGGGCTGCCGCTTTTGGGAATGCTATTCTTTGGGAACCTGCTTAAGGAAAGCACAGTAACCAAAAGGCTTGCCGAAACGGCCAGAGGACCCCTTATTGATATTGTTACCATCCTAATTGGGCTAACAGTAGGAGCTTCTACCCAGGCAACCACCTTCTTAACTGCAAAATCACTCGAAATTTTTATAATTGGAGCCATTTCGTTTATAGTGGCTACTTTTGGTGGGGTAATGTTTGTTAAAATTATCAACCTTTTCCTGAAGGAGGGGCAAAAAATTAACCCGTTAATCGGAAATGCCGGGGTTTCAGCTGTTCCTGATAGCGCTAGAGTTTCGCAGGTTATTGGGTTGGAGTACGATAAAACCAACCACCTGCTGATGCACGCCATGGGGCCCAATGTGGCCGGAGTTATTGGTAGCGCCGTTGCCGCGGGTATTCTTTTGAGCTTTCTGGCATAGTGTAGAGCTACATAACCCAATTGCTAAAAGCCTGATTTGCCAACTTATAGGCAATCAGGCTTTTTGTTTGTTTTATTACTGTTCTGACACAAACATGCTTGGGTATTTTTATAGAAAAATTAAACCTAAATTTGAAAAAATACCCTGCCCATGCAGCAAACGCATCCATGGGAAAGTCTTTCGGTTGTATTTGGTTTTTAGCCTGATTAGGAATGGATATTAGCTCCGAGCTTGTAAAAAAGTGTTGCCGAGGCGATAGTCGTGCGCAGTTTGAACTTTATTCAATGTACTCCAGAGCGATGTATAATGTAAGCTGCCGCATCATTCCCGATAGGATGGAAGCCGAAGATGCCATGCAGGAAGCGTTCTTTAAAGCATTCGACAGGATTAGTACTTTCAGGGGCGAGGTTACTTTTGGCGCTTGGCTTAAGCGAATCGTGATAAACACCTGTCTCGACCATCTTAAAAAAAGAAGGGTGCAGCTGGTTTCGTTCGACGATTTGCCTGGCTTAGCCGAGCATACCGACAGTAGCGACGATTATACCCCCGAATCGGTTGAGCAGGTTAAGCTCGCTATGCAGCAGCTGCCCGAGGGATATAGGGTGGTGCTGACCCTGCGCTTAGTTGAAGAGCTGGATTACCCTGAAATTGCCGAAATGCTTGACATTAATGAGTCATCGGTAAGATCGCAATACACGCGTGGCCGTCAAAAGCTGGTTGAACTTTTAAAAAGGAACTAACACGCAATACAATGGATAAGCTTGAGAAATTTTTTGCCGAAAACAGAGGTCAACTTGACGATGTGGACCTACCCGATGGGCATGAGCAGCGGTTTAAGTCCCGAATTCATGCCCAAAAAAACCATACAACCATTAAAACTTTTGCACTAGCTGCCGCTTCGGTTTCCATCATTCTTGCACTAACCGCTGCATTGAGCCTAATGTATGGCAACCACTTTTCTGAAGAGCTTTCTAGGCATTTTTCTAAGGGGTCAACTGCACAGTTCATGGAAGTAGAAGCCTACTACCGGAGCCAGCTGCTCCAAAAATACAGGGCGATTGAAAAACTTGCCTCATCAACGGATCCTTCTGTAAAACCTGAAGCCAAGCAGCTCCTTGAGGAGTTTGATAGGGAGGGTCAACGCCTTAAAGCAGAACTACCAAAGAATCCCCGCAGCGACATGGTGCTTGGAGCAATGTACGAAAACTACCAGTCAAGGCTGGAAGTTCTACAAAAAATTGAAGGAACACTTGATAAGGGGAAGTAGCAGCACTTTTTGCCATGTTAATAATTTAACTTAATAGATAAAAAACCATGAAAGCATTTCTCAGAATTTCTGTAACTCTATTCTTATTACTGAGCAGCTTAAGCGGATATTCCGCATCCCTCGAGCTTTCTAAACAATACGACAGGGAGTTTAAGGTTTCGCCTGCATCTAAACTTTACGTTGAAAACAAGTATGGCCAAATTAGCATTGAGAATTGGGATAAAAGCGCTATAGCCATTCATGTAGATGTGAAAGTTGAAAACGCAAACGCCGAAAGGGCTAAATCTATGCTTGATGCTATTGATGTTGAGTTTTCTGAAACGGAAAACCTGGTTTCGGCTATTACCCGGTTTAATGAGGATATTCGAAAGTCATCTCCTAGACTGTTCTCATCTTTCTCTAACACCGAGCTTAGCATTAACTATAAGATATTTATGCCGAAAAATATCGAGGTGGAGCTGTTGAATAAGTATGGGAATATATTTGTGAACGAGCTAAATGCCAGGATTACAGTTGATTTGATGTACGGCAATTTTAAGGCTAACAAGCTAGGGCTGGGCGATTCGCAACCTCTTAGCTCCATTACCGTTGGATATGGTGATGTTGCCATTTCCGAGGCAAACTGGTTAAAGGTTGAAATGAAGTACAGCAACCTTAACATTGAAGCAGCACAGGCAATGGTAGTTCTTTCAAAGTACTCCAAGGTTTACTTGGGAAGGGTAAACTCGCTTGTTCTTGAATCTAAATATGATAGGTATGAGGTTGGTTCGGTTATGAATTTGGAAGGAGAGTCTGGTTATACCGATTTCGATATTTCCAACTTGGGCAAAAAGTTTAACCTAACCACCAGGTATGGAAACGTTAAAATAATTGATGTGTCTGATAGCTTTCAGAGCATTCGGTTTGAGGGGGCCTACACCGGCTTGAAGGCTGGTATCAACCCTAATGTTTCCTACAGAATTGACGCTGAAGCAGCCTATGGTAGTATAAATTTCAGCGCCGATAAATCATCTGTCAACCGAATTGAAGACAACACCACAATTCAGGTATCGGGCCTGGTAGGAACAAATAGCAGAACAAATGCTGAAGTGTACATCAGGATTAAGTATGGCAACGCAAACCTTAACAAGTAAAAAAATGGGGAGGCAAGGAACCTCCCCGTTTTAATTTGATAAGGCGACAAGCACACTAGTATCCTAAAAAGGTGTCTTGGTAAGTGGAAAAAAATGCCCATGCTTCCTGAGCAGCCTGTTTGGGGTTTGCTCGGCTCATCTTGATGTACTTCTTACCTGCATGGTCATAGATGACCGTATCGGTATTATTCTTAAAACCAAAGCCGTCATTAAAGGCATAGTATGCAAAAGGAGTAAAGTGGCTGCTAAGGATATTCTTGGAAAAAGTAAAAGCTGAATCGCTGAGGTTGAGCTGGTTGAGGAGCGTTGAGGCAAGGTCAACCTGCGAAACAGTTTCATCAATTCGTGTTGGATTAACGCTAAGAGCGCCTCCTATCCACAGCATGGGAATATGGAATTTTTCAACGGCATAGTTGGGATGATTTCCTAGGTGCCTATGGCCATGATCTGCTATGAGTATGAAAATGGTGTTTTTGTACCAATTCTTTTTCTGGGCAATATTGAAAAAATTTCCCAGGCAGCTATCGGTATAGTATGCCGAGCTTAGGTACTGGTTAACCTCATCACTACCTTTAAATTTTGGTTTGGCCGGAATTTCAAAGGGCTCATGGCTGCTTAGCGTAAAAAAGAATTTAAAGAAAGGAGCCCTGGCGCTATCGAGATCGGTAAGCAGGTAGTTGAAAACATACTCATCGTGAACACCCCACTTGGAGTTGCGGTATTTTTTAGGGAATTCGTCTTGGGTTACAATTCTGTTAAACTTTGCATGGTATAGGAACGAACGGATATTGGCAAAATCGGGGTCGCCTCCATAGTAGAAAGTGTTGTTGTATCCGTTTTCGGCCAGCACACCGCTTATAGTGGGTAGCTTACGCGACTTGGTTGGATACTTAATAATTGATTGTGTGGGTTGCGCCGGAAAGCCTGAAAGAACCGCAATAATTCCTTTGTCGCTCCTATCACCGCTTGCAAAGGCATCTGTAAACAATATACCTTGTTCTGAAAGCCTGTTAAAACATGGAGTTACGCCACTTTTTCCTCCGAGGGGCTCAATTAATTTAGCACTAAAGCTTTCGAGCAGGATAACCACAATATTAGGCCTGTTAGAGGAGAGAACGTAGTTGGTGGAGTCGGATTCCATCATGCTGGTGAAAAGTTGTTTTGCTTCGCTTGGCTTAATCTCCGTCGGGTATTGCTTGCTCATTTTTCCCGATTTGGAAACAGAGTACATCATGTTCCATACTGGGTTTAATGCTGCATGGTTGCAGTAAACGTTCTGGCTAAAGTAAACCTTGCCAGGATTCATTGGTGCAATTCCGAATCCCCCGCGAATAGGAATAATCATACAGGCGGCTATGAATGTGAAAATCGGGAAATACCACCATTTCCCCTTTTCAATGTGGTTGAGGGGTTTGGCAACCCATTTCCGGTAAAAAAACATAGATGAGATAACCGCAATTGCCGCTGCAATGGCTAGCACTAAAATTACCCAACCCTTTAAAGAGGCCATGGCATCTTTAGGAGTTTTGAGGTAGAGTAGGGGAGTGGCATCAATTCTGAAACCCCAGTTACGGTAAAGCTCCAGGTCCGAAATGGTTATAACCGAAAATAGAACCAGCAAAATAATGGTATAGGTTGTGTAAACCGTTCGAATAAAACGTCCATGAACAAAATATAGTAATGCCATGAACAGCGAGGCCAGCAGCAGTATGTATCCTGCCAGCGAAGTGTCCATCCATATTCCACGCGTGAAAATCATTAGTGCATCACCCATGCTTATACCCCGCGTTAACGGAAGCTGGTAAACCAAAAATACTGCTCTAAAGACTATGAAGTAAATCAGCCAGAAAAGGAAAAACCTTATCAGGAATGAGAAACGTTGTTTCATTAACTTAGCGTTAAGTTGATGTTAATAATTAATTAAAAATCCTGCAAACATAGCTATAAAAGGGGTAGGTATAAACGCAGGTATAAAATTTTAAATTTTTAAGCATTCATTTCCGGTAGCTCGTGTGGCAGGTTTTTTTTATAAATACATGCAGGTTGGTAGCATATAATATTACCAGCGAAGGGAATGCTTCGTCAAGAAAATCTTATTCGCTTTGATTTATGCTAAAAATGAGATTGCCCGGTGGTCAACCTAGTGATGGGTAATTTGTCTCTATTGTTTGGTATAATCCAGCTGCCGTTGTAAAAGACAAGCTCGGGGAAGTTCAGATTTTTTTCGTGCATCAGAGCACGAGTATCGGTGGCAAATTGGGTGAGCTGTGCCAGCTCATCGGCAGAAAAGTAGCCTTTTGGAGCTGTTTCGTAGATTGAAACTGGAAGAACCTGAAACGTTTTGTGGGAGGCGGTTGAGGGCGTATGAACCCATACGGGAAGAAAACCTGCAGCAGTAATTTCTGATTTACCTGTAGATTTCTTAACCAGCTTTACGGCTGCAATCGCTCCCCCATCACAGTATCGTCTTCGTTGGTTCGACACAAAGTTTCCTAGGGAGTAAACAACTATTCTGCCGGTTGTGCTATCGGTATCTAAGGTGGCTTCCATGGGTTGAACTACATGGGGATGAGAGCCAATTACTATTCTTATCCCCTGGCGGTTTAGAAAATTAGCCATTGCTACTTGTGCAGCCGATGGATACCGCTCATATTCGTTTCCCCAGTGGATGAACACTACTATCTCATCGGCATTCATCAACCTTGTCATAGCAATATCCCTTATTATTACCAAAGTGTCAATCTTATTGACAATACAGGGTGCCGGAACGGGCAGTCCGTTGGTTCCATAGGTGTAGTTCAGCAGGGCAATACGCATCCCATTTTTCTCGAGAATTAAAGGGTTATTCTTCAACCTGTCGGATGAATCGGAAAAGGTTCCGGTGTGAATTATCCCTTTGCGGTCGAGGGTTTCAACTGTTCGTTGTATTCCCTTAGCGCCCCTGTCTGCGGAATGGTTATTAGCAGTAACCAGTACGTTTACCCCAGCATTTATTAGACCATCTACAAGAGCATCGGGTGAGCTGAATTGCGGATACCCTGTATAAGGCTTTCCGCCCAGGGTAACTTCAAGGTTGGCAATGGTGAAGTCGGCCATTGAGAATACGCCCTTCATTCTGGTAAAAACGCTATCATACTCATATTCACCGGTTAAAGGATTAAGGGCTGATGAAATTTGGGGCGAATGCCCCATTACATCACCCACAAAAAGAAGGGTTAGGGAGCTACTGTCAGCTTCCTGCGATTTAGCAAAAACTATAGCACTAAACACAGTACTAAATACCAGCAGCCATTTTCTTAACTCCATCATCACATTAGAATTGCTGAATAGCCCTGCAAGGAAATTTTTTCGTTCTGCTTTACATGCCCCTTCGATAAGATGAAACTATTGTTCTGAATCCTGAAATTTGTTTTTGGCACGTATAAATGATTCGCGAAGCGAGGTAGCCGCTTCCTCAAATCCATTTCTTATCTCCTTCCATGACTCGCCACTGGCCTCGTTCAATTCCTTAAGCTTTTCCTTAAGTTTTTCTCTTTCTGCCTTTAGCTCCTCTATATTTTCCTTCATGGTGCTGCTGGCTTTGTCGCTTGCCTGCCTTATTTTCTCGTCAAGGGAGTCTATACTCTCGAAAATCTCATCGAGTGTCTGGTGTGCCTTTTCCTGATATTTTCTTTGTTTTCTTTCCATGGGTGAAGTGGTTTAAATTTATGCCAATATAGCATTTTTTAGAATAATATTACCAGCGGGCTTTTTGTTGTTTTGATGAGGTTTGCTTTTATGGCCTTTTAACAGTCCTGTTAAGCTCCAGTATTTTTTGAAAATACATGGCAAATGAACGGTATAGAAAATGTGTCCACTTGCCAAAGGGGACTATAATCAACGCCCATTGTGCAAGGACGGTAAGGTGAAGGGTGTACATCCAAAACTGGCTGTCCAGGTTGTTCAGGTCAATAAGCAGCCGTACTGCGAATGAAGTAATTCCCATTAGGAAGAGCCAGATTACAAAGAACCAATCCGATGGTTGTGAATGCTTGTGCATTGTGTCAACCTTTCGAAATCGCATACTCATAAAAACGGTGGTAATAATAAAAATTGCAGCACTCTCAAAGTACCCCAGCCAGATGACGAATTTGCTGGTTGTAGAGAACCAGTTTAGAAACACGGTGGTGAAGAGAAGGGAGAGGTAGCTCAGAACCAGGATAAAGTGCAAAATCCATCTTGTTCGGTTTTCTCTGGTATCCTCACACCCTAGAAAGCGTTTTTGGGTAAACATGTGCACGAATAGGTCGCCAGTTGACTGGGCATAAACTTTAAGGGAAGGTTTTACCTTGGGTTTAACTATTGTAAGGTACCACATGTGGATTATGTTGGGTAGAAGTATAGCAGCAAAAACTCCTGCAATGGCGAGCATCTCGAAGAGGTGGCCGTAATGTATTACTTGCTCCCTATCAAAACCCGAGAAATTGGTGAAACCTATGACTCCGGCAAGTAAAACTAACATACCTCCAATGTAAGCGCCAATGTGCTTGTAGAGCAAGCCTGAAAGGCCTGTCCAATCGTACTGGGCAGTAAGCCATCTTCGGAGCGACATCATCAATTCCCCCGGGTTGGCCTGTCGGGGACAATCGGTGCTACACTCACCACAGTAGTAGCACAACCAAGGTTTAAGTGATGATTTTATTTCATCCTCCAGCCCAAGCGTGCTGTAACGAATCATTTCGCGAGGAAACGATTCGTCATTTGTGGAGAGAGAGCATACAGCGGTGCAGTTGCCGCAATTAAAACAAAGATTAAAATCATCGGCTCCGTATTTTTTTATTTCGTCAGCAAAATCAGGATTTATGTGCGGCATGATAATTACTTTTTGAGTTTATACATGTAGTAGGCTTCATCGTCATCAAGTCCGGCTGGTTCGATAAATCCATACCGGTTCATTGTCATAATATTCCAGGTTACATCTTGTACGCTGATGTTAATTTGTTCCGCTATTTGCGGTATGGTAAGAGGTTTCTCGGTGAGAACATTGGCTATTGTTCTCCATATTTTAGGGTATCCTGCAAGGCTTTGTGCCTTGGAGGAACTTGTTTTCGAATTAGCATGCTCTCTTGGTAAAATGTTTACCGGTGAGGCAAAGCCATCAATCATAGATTCAATTTCGTTATCGGTGAAATGTGCAACTTCAATAGCGTTGGTAGGGCATACTGGCGCACATATCCCGCATCCTGTACAGGATGAGATATTTACCTCTGCTATCATTTTGCCATTACTTTCAATTGGTTTAATGGCATCAAATTCGCAAACCTCACTGCATTTATTGCACCAAATGCAAGTTTCTGAGTTAATTCTGGCAACAATCGGCTCCAGCTCTATACTTCCTTTGCAAATAGCTGCGTTGATTTTTGCTGCACCCGACAGTGCCGATTGAACCGATTCCGATATATTCTTTGGCCCCTGGCATGCCCCACCAATGTATATACCCTTAATTACTGTTTCTACCGGTTTTAGTTTTGGGTGGATTTCGTTAAAGAATTTGTCGTTACCAATGGGTATTTTTAGCTTTCCGGAGATATCGCTACTATCGCTTCGCGACACCATTCCGGTTACCAAAACAACTAAATCGGCATCTAGCATTAACTCTTTCTTTGAAGTAAGGTAATCCTTAACCTTTATTGAGAGTTTATCCTCATTAACTTCAATAACAGGGGGTTCCTTTTCCTCAAATTTTATGTAAACATCTCCTTTTCTCGATGATTCCTGGTAGAGTAGCTCCTGTTTACCGTAGGTTCTTATATCCCGATATAGGTGAAATGCCTTTATCCCTTCAAATTTTTCATGAACATTCAGTGATGAATAGATTGCAGCAGTGCAGCATTGACGTGAGCAGTACTTATTTTCACCTTTGCTCTGGCGGTTTCCAACGCAGTAAATGTAGGCTATAGTTTTAATGGTTTTGCCATTGTAAGTAAGCTTCCCAGAATTGGAATTGATAAGTTTGTTAAATTGAGGAAGTGTTATAACCTTGTCGGATAGCTGATATCCATATTCACCCTCTTTGGGTTGATAAAAATCGAAACCGGTTGTTACTAGAACTGAGCCAACGTTGAGCTTGAGCAATTCGCCAGCAACATTCACATCAATCATAAAATTACCAAAGCTTCCCGAAATATTTTCAAGGTTAGCATTTGTGAATATGTTGATATTGTTCATTTCCTTTATGCGTTGGTATAGCCGGTCGATAACCTCTTTACCATTTTCTCCAGTCATAAATAGCTTGCCAGAGGTTAATACTTTTCCGCCAACCTCAGCTTCCTTCTCAATTAAGTAAACCTGGTTGCCCATTCTAGCTAGGTCAATTGCAGCCCGTAAACCCGACACTCCTGCGCCAATTACAGCAACAGCCTTTTGTGCCATAATTTCGATGATTTCCAAAGCCTCGGAGTGCGATACTCTATTTATGCCTGCACGAATTAGGCCGTAGGCTTTTATGGTTGCATCCATTGGTTTATCGGAATGAGCCCACGAGCATTGCTCGCGCACGTTTACCTGAACGTAGTTGTAAGGATTAATTCCAGCACGCTCTGCAACCCCGCGGAATGTATGCGTATGAAGTTTTGGCGAGCACGATGCAACCACAATGGCATCGAGATTCATTTCTTTAATATCTTTCTCAATATCTTTTTGAGTAGAATCTGAGCAGGCAAAAACCACATCCTTTGATATTATTACTCCATCCTCTTTTGCCATCAACTTTCCAAGCTGTTCCACATCAACATAGTCAGAGATGTTTCCCCCGCAATGGCATATATATACTCCTATTCGTTGTTTCATCATGCTCAATGTATAGTTTGTTAGTAGTAATGAGCGAGGTGAAGTATTTATTGATTCTTCGCCTTGCTCAGTATGACAGCTTATAGTGTGCTGTTGATATAGCTTGCTGCCTCCGATGCCGCTGTTCCTGCAGATAGTATTGAATCGGGAATATCCTTTGGACCCGCAGCGGTACCTGCAACAAATACACCATCGATACTGGTTAACGAGGGGCTTACAAGTTCGTCAATCGATTTTATAAAGCCCTGATTATCCAGCTCTAATTTATCATCAGTAAAAACTTTTGTTATTCCGTTGTTTGGTAAAACCCCAACGGAAAGCACAACCAAATCGTGATTAGCCTCCTTGAGGGCTCCGGTTGTAACATCCTCGTATCGGAGAATTAAATCGCCACTATTGTCATCCTTTTGGTTGATTTTGGCAACTTTCCCTTTAATAAAGTTGACCCCCATTCCTTTTGATTGCTGGAAGAACTCCTCGTAGCCCTTACCAAATGCCCTTATATCCATATAGTATATGGTGATATCGGCCAACGGGAGAGCACCCATTAGTAGCTGGGCTTGCTTAATGGAGTACATACAGCAAATTTGTGAGCATATTGGGTTGTTGGAGCACTCAGCCCCGCATCCTATGGCATTCTCAAGGCTTGAATCCCTGGAGCCCGTACAAAGTACGTAGGCAATTTTATCGGGAACCTTACCATCGCTTGGACGTAGAACTGCATTGTAGGGTCGAGTAGGAGCAATAAGCCTATCCATTTGCATGGCGTCAATTACGTTGGGAAATTTTTTAAATCCATATTGTGGTTTATTCTCCCCTTTAAAAAGGTTAAACCCGGTTGCAATAATCACTGTTTTTGTCTCAATGTTTATATTTTTTGGTTGCATTTCGTAATCAATAGCTTTAGGTTCACAAACCTTTTCGCACTTTTTACAGTGAATGCAGTGGTTCATGTCAATTGCAGCTACCTTGGGGTTGGCTAAGCTAAAGGCTATGGATATGGCCTTTTGCCCAACCATATTGTTGTTGTATTTGTCAACGATTACTACTGGACATGCCCACTCGCATAGCTGACATCCGGTACATAGATCAGGGTTAACGTATGTAGGTTGAATGGTTAGGTTGACATTGAATAATCCATTATTTTTAGTAATCTCCATTATGTCTGTATTCAGCAGTAACTGAATGTTTGGATGCCTGGCCGTTTCCGACATTTTTGGTGTAGTGATACATGCTGCGCAGTCGAGGGTTGGAAACACCTTGCTAAGCTGAATCATCTTACCACCAATGGAAAGCTCTTTTTCCACTAGAAGAACCTTGTAATCCATATTGGCTAAACTTAGCGCTGCCTCCTGACCTGCGATTCCACCTCCCACTACAAGGGCATCAAATGTTTTTTTATTTTCTGGCATCGATTAAGATTTAAAATAAATCTTTAATTTTTCGTTGTGAAACGTTGTGTGTACTTAGTGTTGATTGTGGTTAAATTTTTAACCGCAAAGTGGCTCAAAGGATTTCACGAAGTGCACGAAAGATTTAACTTGGATTGTATTTTTCGGTACCAATACTTCCCAGTTCTGAGAGTATTTTCGAGAAGTTTCCCATATGATTCACAAATGGCTCAGCACAAACAGAACATAAAGCAGCCATACGTATTCGCTTTGGGTTAATGTTGTTCTCCTTCATCAACTTCTGCGACTCTACAATAATATTATTGGTGTGCTCAGCACATTTTGGGCTGTAGGAGCACTCATGGCCATCAGCAGCAATAAAAACACCGTCGAAACCTTTTTCGAACGCCCGCATAATCCATCTCGGTTTAATGCCCGATGAGCAGGGCAAGCTAATTACGTAAACAGTAGGGGGGTAGTGCAGCTTACGTAATCCGGCTTGGTCGATCCCCGGGTCCGATATTATGTCGGTGGAGAAGACCAGAATTTTTGGTGAAAATGTTTCACTTAACATGATGATAGCTATGTTTTATGCAGAAAAAATATTGTTGTACAAGTAAGAAGCAAGGCTTAAAAAGCCCTGCTTCCTTATCCTTTTCACCCTAAGCCTTTTTTAGAAATAGGCGGGTGAAGCTATCCTCTTCAATAATTCCCAGGAACTCATGCTCCATTTTTTCGCACCATTTTGGTATATCGTGCTTTGTTCCTTCGTCGGATGAAAGTACTTCCATGATTTCACCCGATTCAATTTCTCCAATAGCTTTTTTTGCAGCCAAAAGGGGACCTGGGCAAGCCGTACCCCGTGCATCAACGGTTTGGCTTACCTTTAGATTTTTTAATTCTTCTGCGTTCATTGTTTTGTTGTTTGATTTGTGTTTAATAGCTCAATACAGCGTTTGCGCTTAACGATTCCGAAATAACTGTTCCTGCGGCTATAAGTTTGGAACCCTCGACTAGATCATTTTCGCTAATCCCTCTCGATTTAGCGCAAGGGGTGCATACAAGTAGCTTACCATTTAGTTCAATGAATGTATCAAGCAGTTGCTTTAGTGGCATAAAGCCCGATGCGTTTACATTTTCGGAAACACCTTTTTTTACAAGTAATACCCCCTCAGCTTGCAAAATAATAGTAACATCAACATCCATTGATTGTGCTGCTGTTGCCATAACAAAAGGAATTGTTGCCTTTTCCTGGTTATCAGGTCCTTCTGTAACAATTACGATCAATTTTTCGCGCATAATGGCATCGTTTAAGTTTACTACTAAATGAACAGCTGAATTTTACTCTCCTCGGCATCCGAGAGGAATGTTCCTACACCACAAATCTTTAGGTTGGGATAGTCAATTAGCTCTTCGCGTTTGAAACCCATTAAATTCATTGACATTTCGCAAACGTTTATAGAAACGCCAAGTTCTGCGGCTGTTTTAAACATTTCATCAAGGGAGGCAACATTCTTCTTTTTCATAATGTTCTCCAGCATGGTTTTACCCATACCTGCCATGTGAAGCTTCGAAAGCTTAACCTTTTTTGCACCTTTGGGGAGCATGAAACCAAACATTTTTGAAACGAGGTTTTTCCCCTTAACTTTTTTCTTGGGATCGCGGAGAGCAGCAGTAGCCCAGAATGTGAAGAATAAGCTTACCTCCATGTCCATTGCTGTTGCTCCGGTTGCAATGATCATTGCTGCCAAAAGTTTGTCCATATCGCCGGAAAAGACTACCATAGTCAACTTGTCCTTCCGACCACTTTCGAGCTTGCCTACTTTTTTCTTTAGCTCTTCGAGCTGCTTTTCAACGTCTATTTCCATGTCTTAATGTGGTATAGGGTTATAATCTGTTAAATATTTAACAATTCAAAAGTATAGCTGCTTGTCATTATTTTACCTACTCTTGGTGTGATATCCCTTACGCTTTGCTGTGAGATTTTTCACACAATAAATCTTTAACCTTTGTATCTTTGCAGAAGATATCTGAAGAATTATGTCATATCCCGAATGTAGAACTTGTGGTTACAAGTCGTCAGCAGCAAAGCACCTGAACGAGACAGAACTCCAAACATTGGAGTTTGGCTGCGCCGAGGTGCTGTTTAAAAAGGGTGAGGTGGTATTCAGGGAGGGAACCTTGGCAACCAATACTATCTACCTGAAAAGAGGTATGGTAAAAGTACACATGAAGGGGCCTTCGGGCGATAAAATATTAAAACTCATTAAAGCTCCTACATATTTAGGCCTTCCGACTACTTTTGGCGATCGTATAAATCAGTACTCTGCAACAGCCATTTCCGATGCCGAAGTTTGCTTCATCTCGCTTGACACCTTTAAAGATTTTATCACTAAAAATGGTGATTTTGCCTATGAACTCATTATGGATCTTTGCCGAAACGAACTTGTCGAATATCGTCGCTGCACAAGCATGTCGCAAAAGCAGATTCCGGGAAGGGTTGCCGAAGTTCTACTGTGCATGTCCGACGATCTTTTTTGCTCAAGCACCTTCGAAATGCCGCTCAACAACAGCGAGCTGGCCGATTTAATTAGCACTTCAAGAGAAACTGTTAATCGTCAGCTTAGCGAGTTTATCAGGGAGGGATTAATAAGCATGACTAAGAGGAAAATTCAGATTCTGGATGCTAAAAGGCTAGGCCAGATTAGCATTAACGGTTAGGCAATCGGGTTGCACCAGCCAACCCTTTTTCTATTTGGCAAACAAACTCTTTATGTCCGTCGTATAAAGTAACGAAAACACTTTAAAAAAATTTACTACTATGGGAAAAGAAGCCAAACAAGTTGTATCGGTTGATTTAGAAAAACTGCTGGGAATGCTTAATGCCGCACTAGCCGAGGAGTGGCTTGCATACTACCAGTACTGGATTGGTGCCCGAGTGATGGAGGGCCCCATGCGGAGCGAAATTGAACCTGAGCTCCTGCTTCATGCCACACAAGAGCTAAACCACGCTGTACTTGTTGTTGGAAGAATAATTCAGCTGGGCGGAACGCCTATACTAAGCCCACAGGACTGGTTTAAGGTTAACCGTTGCACTTACGATGCCCCCGTTGACCCCTACATTGAGGTGGTTCTGGAGCAAAACCTTAAGGGCGAGCGTTGCGCAATTAAACGTTACCAGGAAATTGCTGATTTCACCAATGGGAAAGACCACTCAACCCACCAAATGGCCGTTCAAATTCTTAACGAGGAAATTGAGCACGAAAACGACATTGAGGATTGGATTACCGATATCAACCGCATGAAGGAGGAGTTCAAAAAAATGCGTATGTAATGTCAATTTCATTGCTTGTATGCTGAGACTATGCCAACATAGCCCCGTGTGTATTAGTAAACGGTTCCCTTATAGGAATCGTTTTTTTTAATGATGATTGGAGCGTGGTATGTCGAAAAAGAATTGCCTATAATGTAGCCTATAACTATAAAGCCTATTATTGCACAATAACACTCCATCTTTAAGCTAACAATCAATGATGCTTTGGGGTATTGTATTTGAGCAGGCCTTACCTTTGCAATTCTCACTATATTGAAAAGTTTTACCTTTGTAAATTAAAGTTGTATAGGGTAGGCTTTGTTATAATGATAGTTATATAGAGAATGGTAATTTTTTACTTGGTTTTGTTGCTGGTTGTTTTTGCAGTGCTTAGGTTGGTGGTTGTTTTGGTTAACTACATTTATACCCCCTACCTAAGACCTTTTGAGCTGATAGACCATGGAAAGGTATTGGTTGTGGTTGGCCAGGGCAAAAATACAGCTAGTCTTGTTAACCTCCTGCACGACTTGCAAAACCAGTCCTACACAAACTTCGAGGTGTTGGTTTATTGTAGCAGTCCTCTGAACAGTATTCCCGATGACCAATTGGCTTTTGCCAGGGTTGATAACCGGTTTAAGTTTTTAAATGGAACGATTCGTGAAGCTGGTGAATCCTATTCGAGTAATTTTCGCAATGTGCTTGTCGAAAAATCATCAGGCAGCTACATACTTTTCCTTGATCCTGACATGCGGATGGGTATTCATTTTATTAACGCAATGGTTGCCAACATGAAGCACAGAAAGCTAGCCGTGCTTTCCGTTACACCACATTATGATACAACCAAAAGTTTTGGCGTGAAAATTGCTGTTTCGGCTGTTCAGTGGTTGATGCTATCACTTATACCTTTAAAGCTGATTGGAAAACATTTTAACCCTAAGTTGCCACTGACAGATGGAATGCCGGTGATGTACAACGCTGAAGTCTTTAGAAGGCATACTCTAACCTCTGTGACCATTCCCGAAGACCTTAAAAGCGCCATGTACAGCAAGGAGTTTAAGCAGTTACGACTCCGATCGTTTACGCTGTTGGGAAGAAAGGAGGAAATTTCCTGCAGCTATTTTACAAGCTACCGTTATGCGTTGCGAAGGGTTGCAGGTGGGTTGTTCGATTTTTTTTCCGGCAGAGAGTGGCTAATGTTCAGCTATGCCATTCTTACCACCCTTGGGCCTTTTATAACTCTTTTAGCTATGCCTTATCCCTTTACTTTCGCATATCTTTTTTCGGTGCTATTAGGCCGAATGCTCGTAGCAGCTCTATGCGAACAATCAGCATGGTCGGCTATTCTACTTTTTCCCCTTCAGCAGCTAGTTTTGTTTAGAATGATGCTTTCACCCCTTCATAGCAGCATTACAGGACATAAAAGATAGAAATTAAGCTAATTAGTGTATTATTAACGTTTATGGCTAGAACAAAGCATTTTGGTTATTTCTTGTTTGGAGGTGCGCTTACTTTTCTGTTAATGGTCACAGGTAGCGGGAGGTTAGATTCAGCTACCGAAGTCGAACCTGTGGATATTCGCCTCTTCCGGTGCTACATTTACGATGATATAAAAGAATGGGAAAGGGTAATAGGGGTTTTGGAGAACACCTATCGAATGAAACCAACCATTGATGATGAATTTCAGCTTCTTCATGCCCAGTATGGCTTTATTCCCTACCTGCTTGGTTCAAATGGAAACAAGGAAAAGGCTCAACGCTACATCGACTTGGCCGAGCAGCATGCAAACAACATTCTAAAGATTAAACCTGGACATGTTGGTGCCATGGCAATGAATTCTGCCCTGTTGGCTTTTAAAGTTTATTTAAGCCCATATAAGGCTCCTTTTTTAGGGCCAAAAAGCATAAAAATAATTGATGAGGCGCTTAAGCTCGATGCCAATAATCCGTACCCCCTTTTAGAAAAGGCCAATTTTTTACAGTATGCTCCGGGTGTTGTGGGAGGAAACCCTACCGAAGCTTTAGGCTACTACCAAAAAGCTACCGAAATTCTTCGAAAAGGTAATAACGGACAGCATCCTAAAACGTGGTGGTACATGAATGCCTGGGCGCAAATGGCACTTTCTGCTGAGAAAGCTGGAAAAATTGATTTGGCCCGTAAAACTTTTAAGGAAATTTTGGCTATTTCACCCGATTTTAAATGGGTAAAAACCAAGCTGTACCCCGACTTCGTGAAAAAACACGGGTAAAGGCAGCTTGACTGGTAAAATGTTTCTACTTGAAATTTGAAACGCCCATGTTTTTGCGAATACTAACACGATAGAAGTAAAATTATCAACATGGGTGTTCTAACCACTAAGTTCTCATGCATAAAAGCATGGACTAAAGTATTTGTAATCGGAAACCTAGGTGTTTTTGTAATTAAGGGATACCAAAAGAGGAAGTGATACCTTCACTTCCTCTACCTGAATACATGAACGTGCAGATGGTTTTCGGTTAGGAGCCTTGCTTAATATCAAGGTTAACCGGATACCCAAGGGCTTCGAGCTTATTGATTATTACCTCTCGTAAACCATCATTCTCATAGGTTACCGTTACAGTTGCCGATTCAAGTTCGGCATTTACTTTTGATACTCCTTCAATTTCAGAAAGACCGCTGGTGATTGTAGCTACACATCCCATACACTTCATCTTTCCCACTGAAAATTGTTCTGTTTTCATGGTTGCTATAAATTTAGTTTTAAGTTTCACATAATTTGTAATGCCATTCGTTTGACACTCAATTAGTAGAGCTTACTTACTCTTCAACTCCCTAATTCCACAAGATGAGGAGCTGCATCCGGCACAATGGCCCAAATTCTTTTGCTTTGGCCTGAATACCCGGTAAATGCTGTATCCTACATAGAGGATTGCTGCTATTATCAACATATATACTACAATTTCCTGAACCATACTAGCTTCCTGTAATTAAAGTCCCAACCTGAAAGAATAGAAACGATGAAACCCACGCCAGCGCAGTGGTGAAAACAATGGTAAAAAGAGCCCATTTCCACGATCCTGATTCTTGTTTAATAGCCGATATTACTGCTACACAGGGGAAGTAAATTAGAATAAATATTAAAAAGGAGAATGAACTAAGGGGCGTGAATACCTTTTGGCCAACCTTTTCCCCAGTAGTGTAAGTGTCGGCCTTAAGCTTGTCGGGTAGCGATTGTGAACCATTTGGCTCTTTGGCCAGATGAAGTACCCCCAGGGTGCTTACCACAATTTCCTTGGCAGCAATCCCCGAAATCAGGCTAACTCCCATTTTCCAATCGAATCCAAGCGGTTTGAGGGCAGGTTCGATGAACTTTCCAATTCTTCCAAGGTACGACTGTTCTTGTCGCAGGGCTTCCCTTTCCATCTCGATTTCTTGGATTTCTTGCTCCAGGCTCTCTGCTGTGGCAGCGTTGGTGGCTTGTGCTGAAGTTAGAGCAGCACGTTTAAGCCCAATCAAACTGTCATAATCTTTTGATGTCTGTACATTTCGTGGAAAGTATCCTAAAGCCCATATAATGATAACCCCTACCAGAATTACTCCTCCGATTTTATTAAGGTACTGGGAGGCTTTATCCCACATGTGAATAAGTATCGAACGTAGGGTTGGAATTCGGTAGGGTGGCAACTCCATGACAAAGGGAACATCGTCCGTGCGGAATAGCGTTTTTTTTAGCAGCAATGCCGTTCCAACGGCGAGGAGTATGCCGGTAAAGTATATCAGCACCAACAGGTTGCCGGCATGTTTTGGGAAAAAGGTTCCAAGAATCAGTATATAAACGGGAAGCCGGGCGCTACAGCTCATGAATGGAGTTATAAGCATGGTAACCAGCCGGTTATTCTTATTTTCAATGGTTCGTGAGGCCATTATAGCCGGCACGTTACATCCAAACCCCATAACCAGCGGGATGAACGATTTGCCATGCAGCCCTATCTTGTGCATCAACTTATCCATGATGAAGGCAGCCCTGGCCATGTACCCGGTATCCTCCAGAAGGGATATAAAGAAGAAAAGAATGAGGATATTTGGAAGGAAGACTATTACACTACCAACACCGCTAATAATTCCATCTACTAACATGTCCTTTAATGGGCCATTGGGCATTAGGCCATTTATAGAACGACTAATCCATGCAACCCCCGCTTCTATCCAGTTCATGGGGTACTCACCTAAAGTAAAGGTGGTGAAAAAGGTGAGCCAGATTAAAAAAATGAAAATTGGGAACCCGAAGAGCTTATGGGTGATAAACGTGTCAATAATTTCAGTTGTTTGCCTTTTTTTTATGCTGCTTTCGTGGTAGGTTTCCTTTAGGGCTCCTGCAATGAATCCGTATTTGGCATCAGTAATCAGGGTTTCAGAATCCTCATGGAACAGCGCTTCTAGCCTTTCTACCTCTTGCCGGGCAATTTTGCGTATTTCAGTGTAATTTGGAAAATCCTTCAGCATGCGGTCAGTCAGCCTATCTTTTTCCAAAAGCTTTATTGATAGGTACCTGCTGGAGTAGTTAACCGTAAGAGTCTCATTTTTTCTAACCTCATGCTGGATTGCTGCTATTGATTCCTCAATTACAGCTCCATAGTTTATGTGGATATGACGCGAGGTTTTATCCTTTTCCGAGAATACGTTTATAATGGTGTCCTTCAGCCTGTCGAAACCTTTAGCTCTGGAACCAACGGTGGGAACAAACGGAATGCCTAGCATTTTACCCAGCATTTCGTAGTCAAACCTGTCCCTTTTATCCAGCAGCTCATCATACATGTTTAGGGCAACCACAATCCTCACATCCATGTCGATGAGCTGGGTGGTGAGGTAAAGGTTTCGCTCGAGGTTCGAGGCATCAACTACGTTGATAATAAGGTCGGGATGGTTTTCGTGGATGTAGTTTCTAACGTAAACCTCCTCAGGGGTGTAAGCTGTTAGCGAGTAGGTTCCCGGTAGGTCGGTAATGTTGAAGGTGTACCCCTTGTGCTGAAAATGGGCTATTTTGGAATCAACCGTAACGCCGCTGTAGTTTCCCACGTGCTCTCTTGAACCGGAAAGGAAGTTGAATATGGTGGTTTTACCGGAATTGGGATTCCCAACAAGGGCTATATTGATGGTTTTTCCCATCACCTTCAAGCCGGTTTGCACCAGTTCCGGTTCTGTTAGGGTAGTTAAAGGCTCGGTGTGGTTTTCGGCCAATATTTTTTTCGCTTCATCGGGGGTTACAACCTCTATGAGGGAAGCCTCGCTTCTGCGAAGCGAAACCTGGTAGCCCATAATGGAGTACTCAATGGGGTCATTCAATGGGGCATTCTTCACCACATCCACCCTTTTACCTTTCACAAAACCCATCTCGGTGATACGCTTCCTAAACGCTCCGCGTCCCCTTATTTTGGAAATAATCCCGTACTCCCCGTTATGAAGCTCCGATAGCTGCATTTTTTTGTTATAATATTCTAGTAACTTTGATTTCGCATAATTGTTTAAATGGAGCACAAATATAACATTCAGCCAAAACTTTAAAAGCCGCAACGTGAGTAATGCTATTTATGGCAACATTCACATTGTCAACTCCCTTAAAACTCAGGGCACGATGTGCGCTGTTAAAAATAAGCTGCTTTACAAACGTTAAATAATTTTATTCTGGTATGGAAGCAAATGAACCCGAAGAGATTTTTAGGCAGATTCAGGAGTTTTTAGGCAATGCCGGTAAACGATTGAGCATAGTTGAGGATGTGGTTGATATTTCCATTCAAAAGGATTACTTCAGAATGGCGGAACAATTCCGTAATAAACAAGACACTAAGGAGGTAAATGTTTCTGCCGATATTTTATTCTCGAACGATACAACGGAAGAGCAGCTAAAGGAAGTTTTGGTGCTTTTAGCCTCATCAGGGGAGGTAGAAAGCTACAGGGCAATAGAAAAGTTTGTTTCTGTTGCCCCGTCCCAGCTAAAGGGATGGGCCTTGCTGGCCTTAAACGAGTGCAGGTTTCATCTGGTAGGTGCCCTGACTGACGAGGAAGGGGTGCTTATTAGCACAGGAATGGGTGGACTTGATGGGAAACTTCGCTATTTTATTGTGCTTATTCCTGCTGTTGACATGCTAAGCCAGCAGCAGGCTAAACTGGTTACGGATGAGGTTAAGTTTATGTTCAAGCACTACGATTCTGAAGTGGAGCGTGTTGAAATGGCCGATCGGTACATGTGCATTACTGCTCTAGTACCCATGAGTGTTCCTGTAAATCAACCTGTTACGGCGGTAATTAAGGAGTGTAACGGCATGGGCAACCTGCTCGACGAGGGCTATATAGTTACCAATGTTAAGACTTTGGCGCCTGATGAAATACGTAAAGTGCTCAACAGGGAGCCCATAGACGGAATTTATTTTGACGACAACCCTGATCATACCTACAAGTAAATTCAAAAGCACCACCAATATTGTTATTAGTTTCCTTGTAAAAATTCAAGTTGGGGAACCGGCAGCTTACAGATGCGGAACTTTTTGATCTGTATATATAACCGGATTCACCTACTAAACTTAAATTTATATCGGAAAACTATAACAAAAAAGCCGGCAAATAGCCGGCTTGCATGCTCTAGTTTAATTATCTACTTTGTATCTAAGTCCTCAAAGTTCAACGTAGTAAGCTCATCGTTTACCTCGGCCAGTGAAGCTTCGTTGCCATACTCTGCCGCTATGCGGGGAAGCACTTCCTGGTTCGACTTGATGAAGTTGACTGCTTCAGTCAAACCACCCATAAAGTTATCAAAATCTTCTTTGTACAGGAATATTTTATGCTTTTCGTAGAACATATTGCCATCCTTGCCCATCCTTTTCTTGCTTTCGGTAATGGTAAGGTAGTACTCATCGCTACGGGTCGCTTTTACATCAAAAAAGTAGGTACGCTTGCCAGCTTTTACCACATTTGAAAAAAGGTCTTCAATTTCTGCCCTGTCAAATTCATTTTGATTATCAAGTTGATCGGTCATCACTGTAAGAGTTTTAGTTTAAGGATAAACAATGCTTTTATGACCATCAAAAATAAAAAATTAATCGTCTATCCAACCTTTTGATTTTAAAAAATTATTTACCAGAATGTTTTGGTTTTGTTTTATATTTTATTAACCGCAAGATTATTTTATATCTAATATAGCTACTCATGCTATTTTGTTTTAACTTTGTAGGCTTTTTACTTTGAAAATCTGTTCTTAAATGATTAACCGACGATTACTCCGGATAAAAATTCTACAAGTTCTTTTTGCGTATTTCCGAAGCAATAACGATTCGCTTAGCAACCTTGAAAAGGAGCTCCATTTTAGCATTGAAAAGTCCTATCAACTTTACCTTTTAGTGCTATTACTTCCTGAAGCACTCGCCGATGTTGCCCTGGAGAAAATTGAGCTGGGTAAACAAAAGTTCCGTCCTACCGCCGATGAGCTAAATCCAAATACCCGTTTTGTTGACAATCCGCTAATTCATATTCTCAGAAATAATCAAGCGCTCAAGCAGAAAGCAAAGGATTCCAAGTTGAGCTGGAAAAACTACCCCGAGGTGGTTAAACTTCTCTACCAGCAGCTGGTGTCCTCCGAAAGCTACCATAAATTCATGTCGGACGACGAATTTTCCCTCGATACCTGCAGGCAGATGATTGTTAACTTCTACCTAAACGAGCTTGAAAATTCTGATGAATTTGATGCTTTTCTCGAGGAGCAGAGCATCTACTGGAACGATGACCTGAAGTTTGTGCTTAGCATGGCTGCTAAGACCATTAAAAAGGTAAGGGAAGAAAATCCTGATGCTCTAAAGTTGATGCCTTTATACCGAAACGAGGAGGATAAGGACTTTGCTTTTCAGCTAATGGCAAAAGCGGTACTCAAGCATTCTGATAATGTTGGCCTCATTGAGGAGTACACCCAGAACTGGGAGGTTGACCGGATTGCGTCAATGGATATGCTGATCATGGAAATGGCTATTACCGAGGTTCTTGAATTTCCATCAATTCCGGTTAAGGTAAGCCTAAATGAGTACATCGAAATTGCAAAGTTCTACAGCACGGAGCAAAGCGGACTTTTTATAAACGGTGTACTCGATAAAATAATTACCACACTCCGCCAGCAAAAGAAATTCGAGAAGCAGGGGAGAGGACTTATTGGCGATATAGCCGAAACTCCTGATGACATAAACAGCTTAGAACCAGATACCGAATAGCCAGGCTAAATTCAGCAACCACCAACATCCGCACCCTGAAGTAGCAATTTCAGCTGTTTTCAGTTGCAAATTCAAAAGGTTTATAGAACAAGTTCAGCTAAAAATTACTAAATATTCTGGTATGAGAACAAGAGGAATGGTTGTTATGTGTGTACTGCTGCTTACCACCTGTGGCTCGCCCTCCAAACCTAAAAATAATCTGAGCACCTCTGGTAACAGCTCAGGGGTTCCAAACCTGGAGTATATCGAAGATTTTTTTGATTTCGGCACAATTACTCAGGGAGAAGTGGTAACCCACACATTCCGTTTTAAGAATTCCGGAAATGCCCCGTTGGTGGTGAAGGATGTAATTCCTGGTTGCGGATGCACTACCTCTAAGCTAAGCAGCACCATTTTGAAACCCGGTGAGGAGGGAACCGTTGAAGTTATTTTCAACAGCCAGGGATGGGCCGGATTGCAGTATAAAACGATTACCCTTCGGACAAATTCATCCATTATGGACAAATCGGTTACTATCAGAGCAAACGTCGTGATGCCATAGGTTGCTTCTTAAAAAAATACTACCTTTGCTTCGAAATTTAATGCTTAACAAACTAAACACTTAAAGATGGAAACACTATTCGTACTATTGCAAAAACCAGCTGCACAAGGGGCTAACCCCTTAATGACTATTTTAATGTTTGCACTGATCATCGTGGTATTTTACTTTTTTATGATCCGTCCGCAAATGAAGCGCCAAAAAGAACTTCGCAAGTTTCAGGAAGCCCTGAAAAAGGGGGATAAGGTGATTATTGCCGGAGGTGTTTACGGTAAAATCAGCGAGGTTAAGGATGATTACGTTATGGTTGAAATTTCTGATAACATCAACGTTAAGGTTGCTAAAAGCACAATAATTCGTGATGTTTCCGATATTCAAGCCAAATAGCTATAACCTTGATGAAAGCATTGCAGGATTCAGCCTTGGGCAACGAATCCTGCATTTACTTCCTTAAAGTTGGATTCAACCCTACTCAAACAGTTCAACAAGATAATATATCGCGAAAAGGCTAATTTTAAAAAGCGCTTGGCGGTATTTTCCCTTTTTTTGGTTATTTCTGCCATACTCTGGTTCCTTCTAAAGCTTAGCCACGAGTACTCCGATGAGCTGGTATATCCTGTAAGGTATTCAAACCTCCAGAAGGGAAAAATTATTACAGGCACCCCCCCCGAGAAAATTAGCGTAAAGGTTAAAGCATACGGCTATACCCTCCTTAGGTATAAGTTTACAAGCTACAGCTACCCCCTTAATATTGATTTAAAAGAATTAAAACCTAACCAAGGCAAAAATTCATCCAGCCAATTTTGTGTTTCAACTACACAACAATTTTCTTCCATTTCAGCGCAACTTGGTAAGGATATGGACGTGCTGGACGTTTTCCCCGATTCCATTTGCCTTGAACTTGAGGATGTTGTGGAGAAAAATGTTAGGGTTGTTCCCAACCTTAGCCTGACTTTTGCACGACAGTACATGCTTGCCGGAAACATTGAGGTTGAACCTGGTGAAATCACTATTTCCGGGCCTGCTGCTATTCTCGATACCATCAACGAGCTCAAAACCCAACCCGTAAGCCTAAATCTCCTTGCTGGAAACAAGAAAATTATATTGAACATTCCCCAGGTAAAACAAGTTTTCATGCCAAATTCGGAGGTTGAGGTATTTATACCCGTTGAAAAGTTTACGGAGGTTATGCTTAATGTTCCGATTATCCCCCTTAACGTACCTCCCAGCTACGATGCAATTTTATTACCGGCCGAAATTCAGCTTAGGTGTAACGTAACCTTGAGCAAGTACTTCAAGTTAAAACCTTCAAATTTCAGGGCGGTATGCAACATATCCGACACCGGTTCAATGGAGGGCAACAAGCTAAAGGTTTTACTCGAAAACCACCCCGATTTTGTCAGTCGGGTTAGCTTTGAACCCTTGTATGTTGACTATATTCTGAAGAAGAAATGAGCCTGATGGTTGGGGTAACCGGAGGAATCGGAAGCGGAAAATCGCTGGTTTGCAGCATACTTGCCAGATTGGGATATCCTGTCTATAATTCTGATATAGCCTCCAGGACAATTACTGATAGCGATGAAGGAGTGAAGCAGCGCGTGAAGCTGCTTTTTGGAGAGGAAATTTACTGCAACGGCAAGCTCAACCGGCAGCGGCTTGCATCAATGGTTTTTGCGGATAACATGCTATTGCAGCAGCTCAATAGCATTATACATCCGGTGGTAATGGACGATTTTGAAAAATGGTCGGAGACCCACAAGGATAACCAGGTTGCTTTCATGGAGTCGGCCATCCTCTTTGAATCTGGTATTTTCAAAAAACTTGATAAAACGGTGCTGGTCGTGGCACCTGCTGATGTAAGAATCAGGAGGGTTATGGCTCGCGATAAGGTAAACAAGGAAGCAGTTCAAGCACGAGTGAGCAACCAAATGGATGATGAATTGAAAGTTAAGCTGGCTGACTTTATCATTAATAATGATGAAAAATCTCTACTTTTACCCCAGGTTATTGAAATAGTCGAAAGGCTTAAACCTCTTTAAACAAATGGGTAAATACGGTAAATGGATTAGCGGCGGTTTAGGCTGGGCTTTATTTGGGCCAATTGGGGCCATCCTGGGATTTGCTATTGGCTCTATATTCGACAGCGCCCAAACCCCTACTAAAATCTATACGGGCGAAACCAGCCGAAATGGATTCCTGGTTAGCTTGCTTGTGCTGGTTTCGGCTGTGATGAAGGCCGATGGCAGGGTGTTAAAATCGGAGCTAAGCTACGTAAAGGACTACTTTTACAAAAATTTTGGAGCCTCGGCTTCCCGGGAGGCTATTCTTTTGCTGAGGGATATACTTAAGCAATCGGTTCCTGTGAAGGATGTGTGCAAGCAGGTTAAGGAGAATGTAGATTACCATTCCCGGTTGCAAATGCTGCACTTCCTTTTCGGAATAGCTCAGGCTGATGGAGTTGTAAGCCCGGCTGAACTCCAAATTATTAATGAAATTGCTCAATACCTCGGAGTTGAAACAGCTGACTTCGACTCCATAAAAGCCATGTTTATTCCCGATACCGATAAGTACTACAAAATTTTGGAGGTTTCACCCTCTGCTGCTAACGATGAGATAAAAAAGGCCTACCGACAAATGGCCATAAAATACCACCCCGACAAGGTAAGCCATTTGGGAGAGGATGTACGGCAAGCTGCCGAACAAAAATTTAAAATGGTGAACGAAGCCTACGAGAAGATTAAAAAGGAACGGGGTTTTAATTAACAACACAATATGAACGAAGCAGTTGAGGCTATCGGATGGTTTGGCAATATTATTCTGAGCATTGGGGTTATCCCTCAGGTTGTTCAAACGTGGCGATCGCATAACGTGTCGAGTTTTAACTGGGTTTTTCTTCTGTTATGGGCTCTTGGTGTTTTTTTTACCTTTATTTACATTGCTTATAACGATATGGTAAGCGGAAAATACCAGTGGCCATTGTGGTTAAACTACCTGGTTAACATTGCTGCAACCTTTTACCTGGTGTGGGCAAAATTCCATTATGGCCGGAAAAGCAACCGGTAAACTTTCAGCTACCCAGACGCCGGCTATTTTTGTGTATTGTTCATTTAAACGGTACGCAGTTTTTAATTTAAAATTTTTTCAACTTAACTTTACACCGAAAATATAACTAGGAAGTATGGAAACTACACTTAAGGAAATCATTTCTATTTCGGGCTACTCCGGTTTATTCAAAATTGTATCGCAAGGGCGGAAAGGGGTTATTGTTGAATCCATTGCTGATGGAAACCGAATGACGGCCCCCATTACCTCAAAGGTTACCGCCTTAACCGACATATCGGTTTTTACTAATTCCACCGATTTACCCCTTATCGAGGTTCTTAAGCTAATACGTAACCTCGAAGATTCTAAACCCACTTTAAATCCTAAAACTTCGACTGATAAGGCCATTCGGGAGTATTTCGAGAAGGTTTTACCCGATTTTGATAGGGAGAGGGTTTATACCAGCGATATTAAAAAAATTCTTAGCTGGTACAACCAGCTTCAGGCAAACAATCTTTTAGCAATTCTCGATGTTGAAGAAGCAAAACCTGAAGAGCCGGCAGCTGAAGAGCATAGCAACACAGCCCAAGATGCTGAAAGTTAGCAATAACTTTTTTACCTATTGCTTTTCACTATGAAAATGGCCCTAGCAGGGCCATTTTTACTTAAGTTTTAGTATTCATAGACAAGATTAAAGCCAAAACTCCTGTCAAGTCCGGGTAAAGGGGCATGTGAGCCCTTATAGGGCTGGGGAAATACAAACGATTCCCCCAGCATATTGTTTACCTCAATAGTTGCAGTAAGACCCTTTAGCACTATATTCTTAATGTTTACATTGCAGCCAAGCATAAAAAGAGGGTTCAGTTTTTCGAGTATATCCATTCCATTTCCTTCCCTTTGGGTAAAGGCGTAACGTTTTCCAAAGTAAGATCCTGACAACGTGAGAGATAAACGGTTGTTTACCCTGAAGTTAAAACCACCGTTAAGCCTTAGGGGCGAAAATCCTAAAAAGTAACTTTCCCTGTCCGGTACCCTGTAAAGGCTATCGGTCTTGGAATGTTTACGCATGTAGTAGGCGAATGTAGCAAATGATGAAATTTTAGTGCTGATATGCCTAAAATCGGCTTCAATACCTCTTGTGCCAATTGTACCTTCATTTTTATAGTAACCTACTCCTGTTATATCATCATTACCCAAGTTGTAAACAATTACCTTATCGAAAGATACATCGAAAATGTTAAAGGTAATGTAGGATTGAAAAGGCATTTTAAACCCTATAGCCACTTCGTAGCTGGTTCCTTTTTCAGGCTTGATTTCCGGATTGCCTTGTGGCAACCGGTTGGGAAGGATTCCTCCGGGGACCCTAAATGACTGGCTCACCATTACCTTGAAGTGCATAAAATCAAAAACCTTGGCAATGCCTACTCTTGGTACAAACGAGCTGCCGTACTCGCTGGAAAAATCGTACCTGGCTCCAAGAGTAAAGTTTCCTACACGGCTATCGTGTTGTAAGAGCCCATAAATAGCCGTATTTGTGTAGGACAGCTGCTCTTTGCCATTCCTAAATGTTTCCTCGTAAACCGTGTCAACCAGCTCGGGCTGGTTAAGGTGATCATGTTTGAGCTCGGCTCCGCCAACAATGGTCAGCTTATTTTTTGTGTAGCTTGTTGAAATTCCTCCTAAAAGCCCATCAAATGTTTTGTTGTTGTTATACCCATAGCCAGCTCCCAGGGCAGTGAGTTTCCAGGGCTGCTGCCATTTGTAAGAGATTTTTGGAGTAATGGTAAGGTTGCCATTAGGCTTAAAATCATAAGTAGCTTGAACCAGCGAGCTCTTGAAGCTTTCGGTTAAAGGCGGTCCTGGGTAGTAGCTATCCCAGAGGTCGATTTGCTGGTAGGAGTAGTCATCAATAAACCCAACCAGGTTGAAGTTTTTGTAGTTAAGCTTCAGGTCGAGCTGGCGGGTGTAGGTATCGCTAGCATTCCTCATTGAACGTGATTGTCCATGGTAGTCAACGTAATCCCTGTCGCTTCGCGAACCATTACCGTAGTTTCCGGATATACCTATGTTAAGGTAGTTTTGGTGTACGCCTGTACCAAAGCCTACGTTATTTTGTGAAAATTGCCTGCCTGTGTGGTTGGCAGTGTAAGAAACGTATCCTCCCGGTTTATATACATCCCTGGTGATGATGTTCACTACACCCATACCAGCAAAACCTCCATACATTGCAGAGCCCGGGCCCCTTATCACCTCAATTCGTTCTATATTATTCAACGGAAAGTGGTTACCGAATGGGACGGATGCGAACATCCCGTCGTTTAGCTCCAACCCATTTACCATAAACAGAACTTTACCTTCATGTGCCCAAATACCCCGTACTCCCATTCCTACTACTCCTTCAACATCAACCCCAAAGTCGAAACCTGGCACAAAAAGTTGAAAAAGATCTATTATTCCGTTTACACCGCTGTTTTTTATATCCTCACTGGTGATTACCGTAAGTATTCCCGGTGTATTTCTAATATTTGTTGCTGTTTTAGTAGATATGCTAACCTCCAAGTTCAGCAGCTCCTCCAGCGAGAGGTTAAAAATGTCTTCTTCTTTATTTTGACCTTTAGCCGAAGCAGCTAGCAAAACAATTAGGCTTACAACTAAACATCTTTTCATATGCCAATCATATTTGTTTGTTAAAATGAAGGCTTAAAACTTCACCATTTATAGCCATCGTGGTTGATGTAAAGATATTTACTTTGTGATTGCTTATTTAATAATATATTGATAGGCAATATAGCCATAATTGGAGATAGTATCAATGGCACTTTGAAATTTTGGTTCATTCTTCCAATCTAGTGGCTGCAGCTGAAATGGCTACTCGTTTTCCCTTAAAATGAAGGCTAGCACGTCATAGAAGCTATCAGCTACTGTAAGATTTTTACCAAGCTCATTTCGGGTATGAGTTGTTGCCATGGCTACCACCCGCATCCCTGCCGCTGTGGCCGCCTGGATTCCGGAAAAAGAATCTTCGAAAACTAAACACCCCTCAGGGTGAACCTTTAGTAGCTCGGAGGCTTTAAGGTAGATTTCTGGGTCTGGTTTTCCATGCTGAACCATTGATGCGTCAACAACCACATCAAATCTATTCTCGAGGCGTAATGACTTCTCAATAAATTTAAAGTTAGACTTTGGTGCTGAGGTTGCCACGGCGAGTCTTACTCCGTTTTCTTTTAAATAATCTAGCAGCTCGATCAAACCATCAACAGGTTTTATGAATGGCAAGTAAATATCCCTATAAATAGCTTCCTTTTCCTCTCCCAGTAGTTCAGCCTCGTGGGTTGAAATAGACTTTCCGGTTAGCTCACTAATTATCTCCTGGTTATTTTTTCCAAAGTATGCCGTGGTGAAGGTTTTCTCATCAAATTTATAGCCATGACGCCTGCAAAACTCTTTCCATGCATTCAGATGGTACTGGTGGTTATTAACCAACACGCCATCCATATCAAAAATGGCGGCATCAATTGCTTTCGAAAATGTTTTCATCAACCCAAATAATTAAGAACACTATCACCTAAAATTATTATTAGGCAGAAGCTGGTCAGCCAATCTATGCTGTTGTGCTTGCCGATAGCCCTTTCAACAGGCTTTTTTTACCATAAATTCATTCTGTAGTGTTAACGTGGGAAAAGAACTATTTTTTTGTAAATTTGTTTCGTAGTATGAAAATCCGAAGATAGCATTTATTTAGGTATATGAAGAATTATATGAAATCCCTAGGAATAGTTTTTATCATGATTTTAAGTCCATTGGTTATGCTAGGGCAGCATGTTAAAATGGATAAAGATGGAATTAAGCATGGACCAATTATTGGCGCTATTCCAGATACGGTAAAGCTGGGAGAAATTTTTTTAGATGAGCTAGACGATGGCAACGGGAAGGTGCAGCTTACTGTGGTGAACCAGGGTAATAAACCTTTAATACTTACCAGGGTTTCCGGATGCTGTGGAACTAATATTAAGAGTTGGCCTAAAGCGCCAATTTTGCCCAACCAAAAGGGGACGATTGAGGTTTACTTCAGAATTGAAAATCGTCCTCAGCGCATAAGTCGAACTGTAACCATCGAATCAAATGCCGCTAACTCCCCGGTGGTAAAAGTTCCAATAATCGGAGTAGTTGTTGAACGGAAGGCAAAAAATGAGCTAACCCTTTAAACTATTATTATTTTAAATGCTTTTGCTTAAAGTTTGTTGAATTTAATTATTGCACGAATAATGAAGGAGCGTTTGCATAGCACAACCTTCGACCTTCCGGTTCAAGAGCTTCGCCGGGGTTATAGAAGCGATGTGTATTTTTGGCGCGAGAAGGTTGTGCTTGAAAGCCATAACCTCCACCCGCATGTTACCATGCAGGTTTTTCAGAAAAATGAGGCAGTAGTGTGTGGCATTGATGAGGCAGTTGCGGTGCTAAAGGTTGCCAGTGGGCGTTACTCCGACTACGATCAGGCGTATAAGCTGTTTGATAAGCTTATTGAGCTTAAGCGGATGGGCCGAAAAGTATTTCTTACTGACAAAAAGAAATACTTACAGCTGGAGGAGGAGAAAATGAAAGTTTCCCAGGCTCTTGATAAGTTGTGGGTTGACGGGTTTTCCGATTTGAAAATTGATGCACTTTGGGATGGCGATGCCATTTCACCCTACGAAACGGCTATGCATATCCATGGTGATGCTTCGCTTTTTGCCCATCTCGAAACCATATACTTGGGCATTCTTGCTCGTCGGACAAGAGTTGCCACCAACGTAAGGCGTGTAGTTAATGCTGCTAATGGAAAAACAGTTCTTTACTTCCCAGCTCGTTTCGACCATTGGGCTGTGCAGGGTGGTGATGGGTATGCTGCTTTTGTTGGCGGTGCTTCCGGTGTTTCAACTGATGCTCAAGGTGAGTGGTGGGGAGCTGGCGCTTCCGGAACAATACCCCATGCCCTTATAGCATCGGTCGGGGGGAGCACTGTTACCTCGGCTAAACTGTTTCATGAAACCTACCCGAGCGCAGATCTTATTGCGCTTGTTGACTTCGATAACGATTGCGTGAATACCTCCATTACATGTGCCCGCGAGCTGGGCGACAAGTTATGGGGAGTCAGGCTTGATACTTCCGAGAACTTGGTTGATAAAAGCATTTTCCCCGAAATGGGGACTTTTAAACCAACAGGAGTAAATCCCAAGCTGGTGGAAAAGGTACGTTTAGCCCTCGACAAGGAGGGTTTTAAGCATGTAAAGATTGTCGTTTCCGGTGGTTTTACACCTGAGCGAATAGGCATGTTCGAAAGTATGGGGGTTCCGGTTGATGCCTACGGTGTAGGGAGCTACCTGATGCAGGGCAGCTATGACTATACTGCCGATATTGTTTTGGTCGAAGACGAACCAATGGCTAAGGTAGGACGAAAGTATAGCCCTAATTCCAGGCTGCAGCCCTTTATATCAACCAACTAAATTTTATTCTTATGAAAGCCTTGATAGTTGTGGATGTTCAGAATGATTTCTGCCCGGGTGGAGCGTTGGCTGTAGCGAAAGGAGAAATTGTTATTGAACCCATCAACAAGCTGTCGCAGCTATTTGAATCGGAGGGAATGGCCGTAATCTTTACCCGCGACTGGCACCCGGCAAACCATTCATCGTTCAAAAAATACGGGGGCATATGGCCAGTGCACTGTGTCGCTGGTACCCATGGAGCAGAGCTACATGCAGATCTATATTTCCCAGGGGTTGCCATACTGGTATCAAAAGCCACTTTACCTGAAAAGGAAGCATACTCAGGGTTTCAGCAAACCGGATTAGCATCATGGCTTCACGATATGGATGTTGATCATATTGTTGTAACCGGGTTAGCTACCGATTACTGCGTTAAGAATACTGTTTTTGACGCTATTACGTTAGGTTTTAAGGTTGATGTTGTAATTGATGCCGTTATGCCGGTCAACCTGAATCCAGATGATGGTGAAAAGGCCATTGCCGAAATGGTAGAACGGGGCGCTCGAATCATAAATTCTTCGGATTTGATTTAGCAAACAAAAAAGAGGCTTTATAACTTTATATGTTTTCGGTGAAGCAAAATCTTAACTTTCAACCGATAAATTGAAATAATGGATACTAAATTATTGAACATTTTATATCTACCACTATTTTGAATTCTTAAAATGTTTTTTTTCGGTATGATTTTTGAATTTCTCCTTGGTACATAAACTAAAACACGAAAGCGATGAAAACTAACAGGTTCAAAAATTTATTACTAGCTGCTGTGCTGCTGGGCGGTGCAACGGCATTTTACTCCTGCAGCAAGGACGATAACAATGATCCGCTCCCAAAAGAAGATGCAGATCAGCTTATTGCCCAAGCCGATGGTGATTTTGTTAGCACAAGCCAGGTAGTTATGGATAACGATGGTATCAAGGTGCTTCTGCAGCTTAGCTCTTTGGGCTTACCCGAAATCCCCGATAAGGCTGCTAGAGTTAACCCAGGCCTTATGTTTAAATCGTCCAAACAGCTAGACAGGTCATCGGTTATTGCATTACAGTCGGGTATTTCTCCCGAGCTGGCTAAGGCATTTCAAAGTATAATTAGCTACGGGATTACTGATTATGAGGGCGTATGGACATGGACTCCTAACGGTTGGAGCTTCGAACCATCTTCTGCACATTCTGTTGTACTTAAATTTCCCTATCCTTTAGAAAATACAACTAACAATGCAACCCTTACTCTCTATGATTACCAAACTACCTTAATTGAAGATTATGAGGAAATTACTGCTTTAAAGGCAAAAGTTGAGCTAGGCAGTGTTACCGTGCTTTCATTAACTTATGCCTCAACTTACTTTCCAACCCAATCCTTCGATTTAACTGCTGAGTTTGGTGGTTACAAGTTATCCGTTTCTATTGATTACTCCGATAGCAGTTCCGAAATATACTCTCTATCCAAGTTGCAGATTAGCTTTAAGCAGGGGAATACAACCCTTTACGCCCTTGACTTGAACCTGAATGTAAGCATGATTAGTGAAACCAACACCAGCGTCAAGTTAAACGCAACACTGATTATGAATTCACTCAAGTTTACTGCTACGGCCGATTTTAATACAGACGACCTTGACTATGAGACCAACCCAAATGTTGACCTGAATGAGTACATCAGCGTAAAACTTTATACTACCTCCGATAGGGAAATTGGCCATTTCAGTTTTGTACGCAATTTTGAAACCGGCGAACTTACCGTAAAATTCATCTATGCAGATGGTACAGAGGTTAACGCTGAGGAGTTAATGCCTCAAATTTCAGCCTTTATCCAGAGCTTGCTTGAAGAAGAGTAGCATCCTGATGTTGAATTCTTTAGAAGCTGCCCCTGGGAGGGGGTAGCTTTTTTTCTTGACTTTTGTGGCTTAATAGTGTATATTTCAAAAAACTTTTTACCTATGGACGAGAAGCTAATAGTCATAGCCATTGAAAGTTACGCTAAAGCCGTTGTGTTGCAGTCGTACCTTGAAGCTAACGGCATAGAGTGCTTTTTAAGAAACGAGAATATATTGCAGGGAGCTGTTTCCGAAGGGGTTAAGGTTCAGATCCGGGAGTCCGATGCCGAAAAAGCCTTACGGCTACTATCCGAGCAGAAGTTTAGCGAGGAGGCAAAAAAGAGGGAAAAACCGCTACGAAAAATTTTGGTACCTGTCGATTTCTCCGAGCCTTCGCAAAATGCTGCCCGATTTGCCGTGATGCTGGCCGAAAAGTATAATGCCGAGATAAAATTGCTGCATGTTTTTAACTCTCCCGTAGTTGATATGATACCTTTTGCGGATGTATCGGGTATTCAGATAGATTTTGACATTAACTTCAACTTGCTTTACAAAGCTGCCAAGGAAAAGCTCATTAAATTCCATGCCGATTTGGTTGAATTTGCCCGACAGATGGGGTTCAATTCGGTTTCAATTGGATATACCCTTCAGGAGGGATATGCAGCCTATGGAATTGTAGAGGTAAGTAAAAGGTACAAACCCGGCATCATTGTGATGGGTACAAAGGGCGAAGGTTTTAAAAGTACCGAGTTGGTCGGTAGTGTAGCCTCCGAGGTTTCTGAAGAAACAAAGGTACCTCTTTTGGCAATTCCTGAAAAGGCTGTCCTTAAGGGTGTTGATGAGGTTAAAAATGTCCTGTATGCTACTAACCTGGACGAAAGCGATTTTGGTTCAATTCGTAAACTTATAAGGATTCTATCACCCTTTAACTTCAACCTTCACTGTGTTAACATGACAAACCGCCCCGATAATGTCGAAATTAAGGCGCTGATGTCGTCTCTTAAAAATTACCTATACCAGGTAAATCCTGAATTATCGGTTGAATACTCTATTGTTGAATGTAAGGATATGGTGAAGTCGTTTATTGACTATATTTATGATAAGAAAATTAACCTGGTAGCATTAACATCCGTGAAGAGAAGCCTTATCTACAAGCTATTTAACCCATCGTTGTCCAAGAAAATGCTTTACCAGTCCAACGTTCCTGTTTTACTTTTCCAGGCCTGAAACTCATACGAAATGCAGCTGTAGAATTTTTCAGAAAAATAGGGCAGGTCAAGCAATTTCCATGTTATGAAAAACATGGGTAACGTCTTCATCTTCCTCAATTTTATCCACCAGTTTCTCAACTTCTTCTTGTTGTTCGGGAGTTAGCTTCTTGGTATCTGTTGGAATGCGTTCAAACTGAAAGTTTAGGATATGTAGCCCTTTTCCCTCCAGGTAACGTTGAACCGGCCCAAACTGTGCAAAGTCGGCAAATATAAGGATACTATCGTCCTCAACAAACACCTCCTCAACCCCGTAGTCAATAAGCTCCAGCTCCAGCTCATCGAGCGAAATGCTGTCTTTACCATCTATTCTGAATGAGCATTTATGCTCAAACATGAAGTCAAGCATACCTGAAGTTCCAAGCGAGCCTCCATGCTTGTTGAAGTAGCTTCGGATATTCGCTACCGTTCGTGTAGGATTGTCTGTGGCGGTCTCAACTAGGATGGCAACCCCATAAGGTCCGTAGCCCTCATAGACGACCTCCTTGTATTCTTTGGTATCCTTATCGGTTGCACGCCTAATGGCCCTTTCAATATTATCCTTGGGCATGTTTTCCGACTTGGCGTTCTGAATCAGTAACCGGAGTTTAGGGTTGGTGTCAGGATCTGCGCCGCCCGATTTTGCCACCATTGTTATCTCCTTTCCTAACCGGGTAAATACAATGGCCATGTTGCCCCACCGTTTTAGCTTGCGTGCTTTGCGGTACTCAAATGCTCTTCCCATTACTTGCTATTTGTTTTCTATCAAAAAGTTTGCAAACCTACATTTTTTAGTTTACATGATGAAAATTCTCCACTTTTAGGCAAAAAATATTTTCTTAATTTTTAATTTTTTCTCTAACCCGATTTCCAAGATATTTCATCCTGATTTCGGGATTGGCTGTTCAATTATTTTTGAACAAAAATGCTTATTTTTAAATTTTAAGGAATATTAACCTATGAGAATTGATTGAAATGCTAATTTTAGCCAAAAATTTTTGAATTATGGTGGAAATAAAGTATAAAGGCTTATCGGAGGAGCAGGTAGTTGAGAGTAGAGCTAAGTTTGGTGAAAACGTGCTTACTCCCCCAGTGCGTAAACCTTGGTGGCGGTTGCTTTTGGAAAAATTTAACGATCCCATTATCAGGATTCTAACAATTGCCGCTGTTATAGCTATTGCTGTTGGGGCTGTTAATGGTCATTACCTTGAGGGTGTAGGTATTATTGTGGCAATTTTTCTGGCCACATTTATGTCGTTTATCAATGAGTATAGGGCAGGGAAGGAGTTTGATATTTTGAACCAGGTAAACGAGGAAAACCCGGTTAAGGTTATAAGGAATGGCGGAGTAACCAGCATCCCCAAGAAAGATGTAGTAGTAGGTGATATTGTTATTGTTGACAGGGGTGATGAGATACCCAGCGATGGCGTTTTACTTGAATCCGTGTCCCTTTCGGTGAACGAATCGTCGCTTACAGGAGAACCAATTGCGCAGAAAAGTTATGATTCTTCACTTGATCAAGGAAATAACACCTATCCGATTAACCGGGTATACAAGGGAACAGCTGTTGTTGAAGGGCATGGAATTTACGAAACAACATCAGTTGGCGATAGTACTGAGATTGGCAAAACCGCCAGAGAATCAACCCTACAGGTTGATATTCAAACTCCCCTAACCAAGCAGCTAAACCGGCTTAGCGATTTTATTGGCTCAATTGCCTTTCTTTTAGCCATTCTGATATTTGTTCTGTTAGTGGTTGCTGATGTTGCTAAGGGGACAAGCGGGCTTAGCTCTAACCAGCAATTCATTCTTGTATCGCTTGTAGTTGCAGCTGTGGTAGCGCTCATGAAGTTTTGGCTACCTTCCCTTAATTTCTTAGTTAAAGCCTTCGGGGCCAAAAGGGGAATACCTGATATATTTGCCAAACCAAAGATTAACTCGTATCTGCTTTCCTTTCTTTTAGGGTTGGCTGTTGTGGTAGTTGCCATACCAATTGCATTTGCCAAAGGCATAGACCTGGCAGACAGTGCAAACTGGTTTTCGGTTGATTTTATCAGTAAGCTTTTGAATTATTTCATGGTATCCATGACTCTTATTGTAGTTGCTGTTCCTGAGGGGCTTGCCATGAGCGTTACCCTTAGTTTAGCCTACAGCATGCGTAAGATGACAGCCGACAACAATCTGGTAAGGAAGCTGCAGGCCACCGAAACTATGGGTGCCGTAACAGTTGTTTGCACCGATAAAACCGGCACGCTTACCCAGAACCGTATGGCAGTTCTTGAGTCATCATTTTCCGCTGTTGACGATATCTCCGAAAATTCACTTAATGCAGAACTTATTAAGTATTCAATGGCGGTAAACTCTACTGCTCATCTCGATTTTACTGAAAAGTCTCCCGCTGTTATTGGTAACCCAACCGATGCTGCACTCCTGCTATGGCTTAATAATCAAGGTATTAACTACCAGAGCATTAGAAATGATTTTACCATTGAGCAGCAGCTGCCTTTCTCGTCAGAAAAAAAATACATGCTCACCGTTGGGAAGGCCGGCAGCTTAAACAAGAGAATATTGCTAGTAAAGGGAGCACCTGAGGTTGTAATAAGCATGTGTGAGGTTGACGATATTTTACAAGCAAAGCTTACGGGTTTACTTGAAAGCTACCAGCAGAAATCACTCAGAACAATCGCTTTCGCTTATAGGTTTCTAGACCATGAGGTTGTGAATGAAAACGAAAAGCCATCCAATCTTAATTTTATTGGGGTTGTGGGTATTGCCGATCCTGTTCGCCTCGACGCAGCTGAAGCAGTTGCCCAATGCCACAGGGCCGGGGTTGATGTAAAGATGCTAACGGGTGATAATATTGTTACCGCAACATCAATTGGGAAGCAAGTAAACATTCTCTCCGGTAATGCCGAAGCAAATGTCATTTCAGGCCCTGATTTTGAGGCACTTTCCGAAGATGAAGCCCGCAGAATGGCAAACCAGCTTAAAATAATGTACAGGGCACGTCCTTCGGATAAAATGAGGCTAGTCAGGTTGCTACAGGAAAACGGGCAGGTAGTGGCTGTTACAGGTGATGGAACTAATGATGCGCCCTCGCTTAACCGAGCCGATGTGGGGTTGGCTATGGGGTCAGGAACACAAGTTGCCAAGGAGGCAAGCGATATCATTCTGCTTGACGATTCGTTTTCCAGCATTGTAAACGCCATTCGGTGGGGTAGAACCCTTTATGGTAATATTCAGAAGTTCCTCTTCTTCCAGCTCACAATCAACCTTTTAGCAGTTGTAATTGTGCTCACCGGCCCCTTTACCGGGATTACGCTCCCTTTAACAGTAACCCAAATGCTTTGGGTGAACCTCATTATGGACACCTTTGCCGCTCTTGCCCTGGCCACAGAGCAACCCCATGCAGGCGTACTAAATAAACCTCCACGAAGCCCAAAGGAATTTATCGTAACTCCATCAATTTTTAAAGGGATTCTACTAGCTTCTGCATCATTTCTGATTATTCTGTTAGGTATGCTTATCTTCTTCGGCCGCGACGGCAACGTTAGCAGCTATGAGCTTACCCTCTTTTTCAACCTCTTTGTGATGCTTCAATTTTGGAACCTATTCAACTCCAGGTCGCTTGGCGATTACTCTTCTGCTCTCAAGGGACTGTTCCATAATAAGGGATTCATTACCATTGCTTTTGTTATACTTTTAGGTCAAGTCGTAATTATTCAGTGGGGTGGAGAAATTTTCAGAACGGTTCCGCTTAGCCTATCCGATTGGGTAAAAATATTTGTGGCCTCCTCTTTAGTGCTTTGGATTCCTGAGGCGTACAGATTTTTTAAGCGGATTTCTTTAAAAAAAGTCCGATAAGCTATGAACTACTGTATTGTACTGAACCTGTTTCTGATAAAGTGTTAGAATGTACTGCTGTATAATGTTCAATCGTTATAAATTTTTGCTTTAAAACAGCTTCAAAGGATAATTAGGAAACATTTACAAGCAGTACTTTTTAACCATTATTTGCTTTGTATATCAGGTAAATCATGTAGATAATTGTAACGTTGTATAGCTAATTTTTTTGATAGACATGAAATCGAGAAGCAACTTAACCCCGGCTGAAGTGAATGATATCATAAACCGCTCGCTGGTGTGCCATGTTGGCATGGTTGATACCAACGGAATGCCTTATGTGCTGCCATTCAATTTTGGCTATCAGAACGATAGGCTTTACATCCATTCAGGCCCCGAGGGTAAGAAGATTGGCATTTGGAAATCTAACCCGAATGTATGTGTGGAGTTTAGCACCGACTACCAAATGCATCACCAAAATGACAGTGTTGCATGCTCATACTCCATGCGTTACAAAAGCGTATTAATCTACGGTATGGTAAAGGAAATTGATGATATTGATAAGAAAAAGGAAGTTTTGGAGATATTTATGCTGAAGTACACTTCCCTGCAGAACTTTAAGTATAGCACTCCTGCGCTTGCAAATGTTAAAGTTTTCGAAATATTGCCTGAAAAAATTGAAGCAAGAGCTTATGGGTACTAGCCTTTTATCTTATCTGTAAAGTAGATATTTAAGCTATTTTAATTTGTTTTCCTCTAAAGTTTTATTTTGCTCATTAATATTTTACGCACAATAGGAATAAAATAATTCAATTTAGCTTACTATGATATAAATTTAGTATATATTTATTCAGTTAAATATTATGAAGTTAATAACCTTACGGTGAGATGTCTAAGATTCGTGATTTTAAAAAGGAAGTTAAACACATGGTTAAGCTATTTCTGAATGAATGCTATACCCAGCTTTCATTCTCACCGGAGTTTAACCAGGAAAATATTTTAGACATCATCTCCGATGTAATAGTACTGCAGCGCGATACTGTTTCAAAGCTTTCGAGAAAAAATTTTGCAAAGGGAAGTAGGAAAAATATTGACTATCAGAAAGTTGCAAGCGAATTTTACACCCAAATAGTAGAGCTTACCGAAAGGTTAAACTCGCTCGATTACTAACCATCCTTGTGCTAGTCCACTTTCATTAAAAGATTACCTAGTACGCGTGGTATTCTTTTATCTCTCTGGCAAGTTGCCGCGCGTGTCCGTTACAATGCTCATTCATCAGCTTCCAGAAGTTAATGCCATGATTTTTTTCCACCGTATGGCAAAGCTCGTGAATTATTACGTAGTCAACTAAATGGTCAGGAAGCCTCATCAAGTGGAGGCTTAGACGAATGTTGTTTTCAGGCGAGCAGCTACCCCACCGCGTAGTAGCCCTACTTATTGAGACCCTACGAAAAGAGAAACCGTGTGCGGCAGCTAAATTGGCTGTTCTGAGGGGCAGGTCATCTTTTGCCTCTTTCATATAGGTATGCTCAACAACTTTTTTTAGGACTTCTCTAACTGCCGGGTCATTTTTTGCCATGGTTAAAGGATAGTGAATTCTGGCTTGGTTGTTACTTTGAATTACCCTAATTCCGGTTGACTGGCTATCCTCAAATAGTGTGATGGTGTGGTATCGGGTATGGATTGAATCGTTGTCTATAAGATTTTTCCCCAAAAAGGACCTGCCTTTTTTTTCAATAATCCATTCTCCGTTTGAGAGCATAAACTCCTCGGCATACTTAAACGAGATGAATGGGGGCATAGATACCCGTACATCGCCGTAGGCATTAACTCTTAGAGAAACTCTTTTTAATCCTGATTTACGAATGTATGAAACTTCGCCAATTAATGGGTAGGTACATAGTTTTTTACTATTCGACAATGGCTTGGATTTACTGGTCATTGTGAAGTATTTTGTCTCTAAATTGACGAGGGTTCAACATCAAAAATTAGCCGGCGATGTGTAAAATTGACTACTGTACGGTCAAAATCCATATTCCAGGAAATTGTTTTTCATAGGCTAGCTTGGCTTTTTCCGCTTCACCGTTTGATGAATATGCTCCTAGGGCAACACAGCTTATACCGTCAGGCCTTGAAACAACCGAACTTTTAAATCCTTTATCTTTAAGCTTACTAGCCATATTCCGAGCATTATCGGCATTTTTATAGCTGCCAACTATCAGGTAGTATTTACCTGTTGGCTCGCCATCTTTAGCCTTGTAGTTTTCAATAACTTCCTGCTCAATTTTGTCCTCAATGCTAGGCTCAGGGCTTGAAGGGTTACTCTCTTCCTTTTTGATTTGGCCCACTAGGGAATCGTATGCCCTGTCAATTTTATCCTTTGGTTTTGGGGTTGTCATGTTAGAAATACCCGGGGTATAATCGTTTTCTGGGGTTACATCTTCATCGGAGTAGTTGTAGCTTGGGCTTAGGGCTATATGCCTAATAACAAGGGCGATAATAAAGATTACGACCAGCGATGTTATCACAAACAGGGCTGGTAGTAAAAGTTTGCTCTTCTTCTTACCGCTACTTCTTTTACCCATTTTAAAATATCCTTTTACAGGTTCATTTTCCAATTTTCCAATATTCTCAGCTTTGTCCTGGGTTTGCTTTTCCGGTTCGCTATCCGTTTTATTGATACTATCTTCTATAGCACTCTTTGCTGTTGAATCTGGGTTACTCGTATCTGCTTCAACATTAATTTTTATTGAACTTGCTCTATTTGCAGGTGTCGAATTGTAGCTGGAAGCCTTGTTGTCCCCGGTAATCATGCTTTCTTCACCGGTTTTGCCATCATCTTTCGGGGGGGAATTGGAAATTTTACCAGAAAAATTAGCTTCTATGGTGTCGGTGTTTACTGATGTATCTGCAACAAAGGAAATAGCTCCTTGGTTATCGCGGACAAGTTGTCCTAAACCGGGTATGGGGTATTTCCCAGACGACTCAAGTTGCTGGTTAATGCTACTTACCAGCGCATGAACCTGTTTGAACGACTCCTCCTTGCTTATGCCTGTTGTTTTACTAAGGTAATCCTCCAGCTTTCCATCATTATACTTTAGAAATGGGCTAAAGGTAACTTTACTGGCGCTAAACGTTTCATCAGCTGCATCCTTGTGGAGGAATGCTCCTAAGTTTGGAAGAATTAGCCTGGAGTGAGCGGCAATAAGCTGAGCTAAATCCCTGCTGGTCATTTTTACCTTTTTCCCTTGATTGAAATAGCGCTGTAAAGTTAAAAATATTTTACAGTAAGGAGTAAAAGGAGCTCTTTAAAAAAAATGAAGGTTATTACCTGCGAATAGGCTATAATAAGTTGGTTTATCCATATTATTCGCAAACCGGGGTGCTGTTCAATTTTACCTATATTTGCTGGGAAAAGGGCTTGCCTTACTGAATAATTAAACGTTAAGGAATACCTTGCTTTAATATTGGAATTTGAAAATTCAGTTTTGCTGTTTTTCCTGCTTTAGAGTTTCATCTATAGCCTTTTGTATCCTTTCAATGGAGTAGGGTTTTGTTAACAGGTAGTTAAAACCGGTGTTATGAAAATCTTCAAAGAAATCAGCCGGGTTATGGGCTGTTAGGGCAATTATGGGAATGCTTTTTAAGGGGAACGGAAAGTTCTGACGAATGTACCGGGTTGTCTCCACGCCATTCATTACCGGCATTTCAATATCCATAAGAACTACATCAACTTTTTCATTTTGAAGAATTTCCAGGGCTTCTTTTCCATCTTTAGCCTCAAGGCAGTCAACGCTGATTTTTGTGAGTATTTCCTTTAGTAGTAGCCGATTAACGTGGATGTCGTCAACAATTAAAATTCTGCTCATGTTTGTATGTTTTGCTTAATACAATTTAATGTTTTAGTGGTTGGTAATGCTGTATGATACGTAATTTTTCCCTATTTAGCTTAACTTTTTTTAAAAAATCACCGGAAGAATTATAAGCGTGCTCATCTTATGGTGCGGAAGCAAGCCATGACCTTTCGGAGAGTGAGAGAAAAACAATTTTTTTAAGCCCCACATATTTGGCGTTTTGGTAGCTTAAATGGACTGCTGGTCATGGATGCTTTAGGTCTAATTGTGGCAGTACCTATATGTGTTGTAGTATTATTTTA
>Ga0209606_1000539_pt1 | contig 55698 bp, 49 predicted proteins | sample AD_UKC057_MetaG_FD_184412 | JGI IMG/M metagenome (GOLD analysis project Ga0209606, IMG submission 184412) | Active sludge microbial communities of municipal wastewater-treating anaerobic digesters from USA - AD_UKC057_MetaG (SPAdes) (version 2) | ecosystem: Engineered > Bioreactor > Anaerobic >... | reverse complement strand
CATCTCGTAGTAGAGCTGGGCACCCAGGGTGTGCCGGCCGGGCGTCGGCTCCACGGCGTAGTGCACGTTGAAGCCCGGGTCGTTCCGCCCGTCGTGCATGGCCGCCTCCTGGCCCCCGATGTGCATGGCGTACTGGTCGGAGCCCTTTCCCAGCCGCCGGGCGGCCGTCTTCGTCCCGTCCGCCAAAAGGTCGCCGATGCCCTCGCGCCGGACCATCTTCTCCACCAGGGCGACGATGGCCGGGCCGTTTCCCCACGTCAGCTCCAGGCCGCCCGTGTCCTCCTTCGTCAACAGGCCCTGCTCGTAGCACTCGATGGCGAAGGCGACCGTGCCGCCCGCCGAGATCGTGTCCATGCCCGCCCGGTTGAGGAGTTCGTTCAGGTAGAAGAGGCTCTCCGCATCCTCGTTCATGCACAGCCCCCCCAGGGCCAGGACGGTTTCGTATTCCGGCTTGTGGGTCTCCGTGTATTTCCCGCTCATGGAGCACTTCCCGCCGCACCCCAGGGGGCAGGAGTAGCAGTGGTACTTGACCCGCTCGCGATCCGTGAAGGCATCCGGGTTCACGCTCCGGGAGCGTCCGGGGCCGAAATCCTCGTTCGACCCCTTCCAGTTCTTGATCGGCGAGTCCCCCATCTCGATGGAGGTCTGGTTCATGCTGACCGTGCCCCACTTGCGGAGGAAGAACTTGTACAGCAAGCCGTCCATGGCCATCTGTGTCGGCATGATGCGCATGATCGCGCCCAAGTAAGGGGACACGGGGCCGGTGAAGAGCGGCGGCTGGAACTGCACCCAGCGGTTGCATTTCTGGCTCAGGCGCCTCATTTCCGCGCGGTCGTGCAGTCCGATGCGCCGCTTGCCGTTCAGGACGACCGCCTTGAGCCGCTTGGATCCCATGACCGCCCCCAGGCCCGACCGGGCCGCCATGCGGCCGCCGTCGTTGGCGATCCCGGCGATGAGCGACAGCTTTTCTCCGGCCGGCCCGATGCACGCCACGCGGCTCCCCGGCCCGCCCTCTTTCAGGAGTGCCTCTTCTGTCTCGATGGCGTCCTTGCCCCAGAGCGCGGAGGCGTCCCGCAGCTCGGCGCGGGCGCCGTCGGCGAACAGATAGACGGGGCGTTCGCTCACCCCCTTGAAGAAGATCCCGTCGTAGCCGCAGCGCTTGATCGCCGGCGAGAAGGTTCCGCCGCAGTTGGCGTCCCCCCAGCAGCCGGTCAGCGGCGACTTGCCCACGACCGTCCAGCGCCCCGTGAAGAGACTGCCCGTTCCCGTCAACAGGCCGGACATGAACCCGAGGACGTTGTCCGGCCCCAGGGGATCGGCCTCCGGAGGGATCCACTGGAACAGGAGGTAGGCGCCCAGGCCGAGGCCGGACAGGTAGTTTTCGTAGACGTTGTCCGGGATCGCCTCCGTCCGGACGGTCCCGGTTCCCAGATCCACCACCAGCACCTTGCCCATGTAGCCCTTGTCCATCCGCCACCCTCCTTACGTTCCCAAGGTTTTACAGGATTTCCGAAAACCGTGATCCCTCCGCGCGCCGGATCCGTTTCGCCGGATCTGCCCGGTCTTTCCCGGGCCGCCGTCTCCGCCGGCGTACCGACCCGGGCGCGGGGGCGCCGCAAATTCTTCCACGCCCGCGGCCGGGCTCGACGTTTTCAAGGCGCACCCGCGGCGGCCGGCGGAATCCCCGCCTCGCAGGGGACGCCGGTCTGGCACAGGCCGCACCCGTAGCTCGCGAAACCGAAAACGGACTGGATGTGCGGCGAGACGGTTTCGAAGAGAAATTTCATGCATTTTCCCTTGTCGTGCCCCTGTTTCGAGATGGCCCCGGCCGGGCAGCGGGGGATGCATTTTCCGCAGCCGCCCCCGGCGTAGAAGGGGCAGTAGGCGTGCGGGTCGCGGTACGGCCGGGGCGACGGGTCGAGCGGGATGTCGGCGACCACCGATCCGCAGCGGATGGCCTTGCCCGCTTCCGTGATGAGGCCGTCGCAGAGGCCGAACGTGCCGTGCCCGGCGGCATAGGCGGCGTGCCGTTCCGACCAGCTCGACGAAAATCCGTAGCGGGGCGACGTCTGCCACTGCCACGCCGGGGAGAGCAGGGAGGGCGCCACGGCGTGGAATCCGCGCGCCTCGAGGCTTGCGACCAGGTGGGCCGCGAGCTTGACGTTGAAGGCCTCGCCGAAGACCCGCGAGCGCGCCCAGCGCTCCGCGGGCAGATCCCGGGCGGCACGGTTGTCCGCACGGGTGGCCGCCGTCTGAGGGAGGATCCAGCTGATGACGGACAGGGCCTCCGGGGGGCGGTCGAGGCGGGGAAACGTCAGACGGAAAATCTCGGCCGGGGTCCAGAGAGACGCCCCGATGTCCGACTGCAAAAACGGGAAGATCGGGTCGGCGCCGCCCGCGAACTTCACCCGCGGCTCATCCCAGGCCGGTTCTCCGGTTCCGTCCCCGAGGGCGTTCTCCGGGCTTTCCGCCGCGAACCGCTTGATGGCTTCGACGATCCATTCCGAACGTTCCGGCATGTTCCTATCGCGACGCGTCTGCGGGTTGAAGGTTGGGTTCCGGGACCGCGTTCGGGAAGGGCGGGTGTCGCCTTCCGGTTCGGCGGGTCCCCTCCAGGGGCTGCCGGGTCGGGGTTTGTGAGGCTTCCCGACCGTGCACGGACTTTAACGGGGAGTTCGGGGTGTTGTCAATGAAAACTTCCGGGCGGGATGGCGGGTGCGCGGGGTCCGGGGGTCACGAATCCGTCGCGTCGGCCCATGCCCGGACGGCGTCCCGGATCCGGTCCCGGATCTCCCGGATGATAGCCATCTTCTCTTCCTCCGTTCCCGGCAGGACCGCCGGATCGGGAAAGCTCCAGTGCAGCCGGTGCGTCACCCCGGGAAAGACGGGGCACCGCTCCGCGCTGGCGTCGTCGCACACGGTAATGACATAGGCAAAGAGGGCGCCGGAGCGGATGAAATCGAAGACCGGCTTCGTCCTATGAAGGGAGATGTCGATCCCGATCTCCCGCATGGCCCGGACGACGAGGGGATTCAGCTCGCCGGGCTCCAGGCCGGCGCTGTGAGCCTCGAAGCGATCGCCGTACAGCGTGTTCAGCCAGGCCTCCGCCATCTGGCTGCGGGCGCTGTTGTGGACGCAGACGAACAGGACCTTAATTTTTTCCATCGGGACTCTCTTCCCAGGTTCGAAAATAGAGGGAAACCGTCGTGCCGTGGCCGAGGGTGCTGTCGATCTGCATGCGCCCCCCGTGGGCCATCATGAGATGCTTGACGATGGACAGGCCCAGGCCGGTGCCGCCCAGCTCCCGGGAGCGCGTCCGGTCCACGCGGTAGAACCGTTCCCCCAGGCGGGGGATCTCCCCCCGGGGGATGCCGACGCCGCTATCGGCGATGCGCAGGACCACCTCCCCGCCGTCTCCCGGCGCCGCCGTCACGGCCAGGGCCCCGCCCGGCGGGGTGAACTTGACGGCGTTGTCCAGGACGTTCAGGAGGATCTGGGCCAGACGGTCCCGGTCGGCCCGGACCGGCGGCAGGTCGGGGGGGAGGTCCTTCGAAAGGCTCAGGTTCTTTTCCTGAAGCCGGACGTCCAGGATCGTGAGGGCGGCGTCCACGGCGTCCGCCATCTTCAGCGTCTCGAGGCGCAGCGGCGTGTCTCCCATTTCAATGGCCGAAAGGGTCAGGAGGTCTTCCAGCAGGCGGTTCAGGCGCAGGGCATGCTCGTGAAGGATGCCGAGAAATCTGAGCGCGGTGTCGCGGTTCTCGACCGCCCCCGCTTGGAGCGTTTCCACGAAGCCGACGATGGCCGTCAGCGGCGTCTTGATCTCGTGCGTGACGTTGGCGACGAAGTCGGCGCGGATGCGTTCGAGCTTCTTCAGCCGCGTCACGTCGTGAAAGACCAGCATGGTCTTTCGCGCCTCGTCCGCGGCGCCCTCGATGGCGGAGATCGTCACGTCCAGGATGAGGGGGCGCTCCTCCCCCAGCGCGATCTCCTCGAACACCGTGCTTCCCGTCTTCCGGAAGCGCTCCCAGGCGTCCTGGAGCGCCAGGTTGCGGAAGGCCTCCAGGAGCGTCTTGCCGGCGAGGTCGCCGGACGTGAGCCCGAGCATCTCCTCGAGGCCGCGGTTGACGGACTCGATCCGGTGGCGGGCGTCCAGGACCAGGACGCCCTCCGCCATGCCGGCGAACGCCGACGCGAGCTTGCCCCGCTCCGCGTCGGCGATGCGGATCTTTTCCTGCAGGGTGGACACCATCTCGTTCAGATGGTCCGCCAGCTCGCCGATCTCGTCGCGGGACTCGATCAGGAGCCTCCCGGGGATGCGTCCCTGCCGCACTTTTTTTGTGAACTCCAGCATCTCCCAGATCGGGGAGACGATTTTCAATGAAATGGCGAGGGCGATCAGCATGGAGAGGATAAGGACCAGCAGCAGGACATACAGGATGCTGGACCGAAACGCATTCACGCTGTTCTCGACCGCGGACAGGGGTCGCGCCAGGCGGACGTATCCCGCGGTCGCGGGCCCCCGTGTGAGCGGCAGCGCGACGTAGAGCATGTCCGTCCGCAGCGTCCGGCTGTAGCGGATGGCGGTTCCCAGGCCCTTCAGCCGGGCCTCCTCGATCTCCGGGCGATGCAGGTGATTGCCCGTGTTGCGCGCCTGGGGGTCGGAGTCCACCGTCACCCGGCCCGCGGCGTCGACGAGCGTCAGCCGGGCGCGGGAGCGCTCGGCCAGCGAGCGGTGGTTCCGCCGGATGTCCTCCGGCGGCATGAGGGCGATGATCCGCGCGTGGGACGTCAGGTCGCCCTCGATCCAGCGGGTCAGGCCCGATCGGAGCTGATGCTCGATCAGCCATCCCGCCGCGGCGACGGCCAGGATGCCGATGGCGAGGAACGTGGCAAAAAGCTTGTAGAACAGGCGGATCTTCATCCGTCCTCCCGACAGGCCGGCCGGTGCCGGATGCTCTCCCCGGTGATCATGTAGACGACCATATCCGCGATGCCCTCGGCATGGTCCGCGATGCGTTCCAGGTTCTTGGAGATCTGCATGATGTAGAGCGAGGGCTGAATCTTCCGCGGATCTTCCATCATGAAGGTCAGGAGTTCGCGGAAGATCTGCTCGTTCAACTGGTCGATGACGGCGTCCTCCTCGCGGACCCGGTTCGCCAGGGCGATGTCCTCCCGCACCATCGCATCCAGGCTCTCCCGGATCATGTCGCGGGCGATCTCGGCCATGCGGGGCAGGTCGATGTAGGGCTTGATCTGCGGAATGTCGTTCAGGATGATCACCTTCTCGGCGATGTTGGCCGCCATGTCGCCGATGCGCTCCAGGTGGCCGTTGATCTTGATCGCCGTGGTGATGAAGCGCAGGTCCCGGGCGGCGGGCTGCCGCAGGGCGAGCAGGCGGATGCACCGCTCTTCCAGCTCCACGTCGAGGGCGTCGATCTGGTCGTCCTCGCAGATGACCTTTGCGGCCAGGGCGGAATCCTTCTCCAAAAGCGCCGTGACCCCCCCGGCGATCGCGCGCTCCGTCAGGGCGCCCAGGTAGAGCAGCCCCTCCTTGATCTCCTGGAGCTCCCGCTCGTACTCGCGGCTCGTGTGCCGTTTTTCCTCCATGGGATGTCCCTCCTCAACCGAAGCGGCCGGTGATGTAGTCCTCCGTCTGCTTGACGGACGGGTTCGTGAAGATCTTTTCCGTCGGGCCGAACTCGATCAGCTTGCCGATGTAGAAGAAGCCCGTGTACTCGGAGACGCGCGCCGCCTGCTGCATGTTATGGGTCACGATGATGATCGTGTACCGCTGCTTGAGCTCGTCGATGAGTTCCTCGATCCGGGCCGTGGAGATCGGATCGAGGGCCGACGTGGGCTCGTCCATCAGGATGATGTCCGGCTTCATGGCGAGCGCCCGGGCGATGCAGAGGCGCTGCTGCTGGCCGCCGGAGAGGGTCATGGCGGACCGGTCGAGGATGTCCTTGACCTCGTCCCACAGGACGGCCTGACGGAGGCTCTCCTCCACGAGGGCCTCGAGATCGCTTTTCCGATGCACCCCCGACAATCTGGGTGCAAACGTGATGTTGTTGAAGATGGATTTCGGGAAGGGGTTGGGCTTCTGGAACACCATGCCGATCCGCCGCCGGATCTCCACCGGATCCACCTCCGGGGCATAGATGTTCCGTCCCTCGAACAGGATCTCCCCCTCCACCCGGGCGCCGTCGATCAGGTCGTTCATCCGGTTGAGCAGGCGCAGCAGCGTGGATTTTCCGCATCCGGAGGGTCCGATGAGCGCGGTGACGCGGTTCTTTTCGAAGGCCATCGTCACGTCGGTCAACGCCTGGAACGCACCGTAATAAAAATCCACATTTTTTGCACGGATTATCTTATCCTTTTCCATCTTTACCACCGCTTTTTCTTTCTCATGGCGCTCCGGATGAGGATGGCGACGAGGTCGATCCCCAGGACCAGGGCCACCAGGACCAGGACCGTTCCGTACTGGAGGGGCCGGGTCTCGTCGATCTGGGTCCCCGCCGTGGCCAGAACGTAGATGTGGTAGGGCAGGGCCATGACCTCGTCGAAGACGGATCGGGGCAGCGCCGCCGTGAAGAAGGTCGCCGCCGTGAACATGATGGGGGCCGTCTCGCCCGCGGCCCGCCCGATCCCGAGGATCGAACCGGTCAGGATGCCGGGCAGGGCGTTCGGCAGGACGATCCGGGAGATCGTGCGCCATTTGGAGACGCCCAGGGCCAGGGAGGCCTCGCGGAACGTCTGGGGCACGGCCTTCAGGGCCTCTTCGGAGGCCCCGATGATCGTGGGCAGGATCAGGATGCCCAGTGTGAGGGCGCCGGCGAGGATGCTCGATCCGAACTTCAGAAAAACCACGAACAGACCGAGGCCGAACAGGCCGAAGACCACGGAGGGGACGCCGGCGAGGCAGTTCACGCCGATGCGGAGGATGCGGATCGCGAGCCCCTGGCGGGCGTATTCCGTCAGATAGACGGCCGAGGCCACGCCCAGGGGCAGGGCGACGGCGATCGCGCCCACGGTCAGGTAGAGGGTGCCGACGATGGCCGGCATGATGCCGCCCCGCGTCATGGCGTCGGTCGGCGGCAGCGTGAGAAAATCCCAGCTGATCGCCCGGAAGCCGTTGACGAAAATATAGGCCAGGATGAGCAGGAGCGTCGCGGTGATCAGGAAGGCCGACAGGCGGACGACGCCGAAGAAAAGCCCCTGCCGGACGTAGCGCCATCTCAGGGATGTCGACGGTGCGGCGGCGTTCATAGCGTTCCGGACCCCGTTTCCTTGAACCGGCTGGAGATGGCATCGGCGATCAGGTTGAAGGCCAGCGTGATGCCGAACAGGACCATGCCCGTCGCGAACAGGGCGTGGTAATGGCCGCTACGGAAGGGCGCCTCGCCCATCTCGGCGGCGATGCTGGCCGTCATGGGCCGGACCGAATCGAAGAGGCTTTCCGGAACCGCCGCCGCCCCGCCCGCCGCCATGAGCACCACCATCGTCTCCCCGAGCGCCCGGGCCATCCCCAGGATCACGGCGGTCGAGATGCCCGACAGGGCCGTCGGGACGATCACCCGGGCGATGGTCTCGAACTTCGTCGCCCCGAGGGCGTAGGACGCCTCCTTGAATTCGCGGGGAACGGCGTACAGGGCGTCCTCCGAGATGCTCGTGATGGTGGGGATCGCCATGATGGCGAGCATCAGGGAGGCGTTGACGATGTTCAGGCCCGTGGGCAGATCGAAGGTTTCCTGCAGCCAGGGCGCGATGACGACCATGCCGAAGAAGCCGAGCACGACCGACGGCAGGCCGGCCAGAAGCTCGATGACGGACTTGAGGACGTTTTTCAGGCGCGCCGGGGCGATCTCGGAGATGTAGACGGCGGAGAGCACGCCGAGGGGGACGGCGATCAGGCAGGAAAAGAGCGTGACCGTGAAGGAACCGACGATGAGCGGCCAGATCCCGTATTCCGGGGGGTCGTACGTGGGGTACCAGGCGGTCCCGAAGAGGAACCGATCCGGGGAGACCTGCCGGAACAGGGGCAGGCCTTCCCGGAACAGGAAGACCACGATCAGGCCGAGCACGAGCACGGCGACGAAGGCCAGCAGGGCGAAGAGGTTCTTGATGAGGACTTCCTTGAACTGTCGGGTCATGACGGGCCGTCTCACGCGCTTTCGGTGCGGGGGAAGGTGACGCCCCGGAGGGCCGGACCGCTCACGGGACCGGTTCTCCGGGGGCCGATGCCGGCGAGCGCGGTTATTTGCGCGTCTTCGCCGGTTTCTTCGCTTTCGTCACGGGCACGAAGCCCGCCTTTTCGACGAGGTTCTGTCCGGCCGGGCTCAGGACGAACTTCAGAAAGCGGGCGGTCTCACCGGTCGGCTTTCCGTCCGTATACATGTACAGCGGCCGGGAGACCGGATACGTCTTGGCGATGGCATTGGCGGCCGTCGCCGGGACGCCGCCCACCGTCAGGGCCTTGACGCTCCGGTTCAGATAGCCGAGGCCGACATAGCCGATCGCGTAGCGGTTTTTCGAGACGGCCTGGACGATCGCGCCGTTCGAGGCCTGCATCTGGGCCCGCGGGGCGACTTTCGCCTTGTGGAGGACCATCTCTCCCCAGGCCTCGAAGGTGCCGGAACTGCTGTCCCGGGAGATGACGACGATCTTGAGGTCTTCCCCGCCCACGTCCTTCCAGTTGCTGATCTTGCCCTGATAGATCTGGCTCAACTGGTCGATGGACAGATCCCGGACCTTGTTTTTCGGATGGACGATGGGGACGATGGCGTCGACCGCCACCACGGTTTCGGTGGGGGCGACACCCTTCGATTTGGCGAGATCGATCTCGCTCGCCTTGATTTCCCGCGAGGAATTCGCGATGTGGGTCGATTTGTCGATCAGGGCCTTGATGCCGTCGCCGGAGCCGCCCCCGGACAGGGAGATGTTGACGCCCGGGTGTGCCTTCATGTAGGCCTCCAGGGCAACCTGGGCGATCGGCAGGACCGTCGTCGATCCCTTGATGACGATGGTTTCCGCCAGCGCTGTCCCGGTCAAGAAAAGCAGTCCGAGCGACACCGCGGCCAGTTTTTTCAGTACGCCGTTCATGGGGGTTTCCTCCATTTCCTTTTTTTCAGGCAGGGTAACAGATCATTGTGACAATTTGATGAAGACGGTGTGAAGAGTCGGTGAACGGTCCCGGTCAGGCGCGGGGCGTCCTCAGGGGGCGGTCCCTGCGTTCGTCTCCGCGAATTTGTAGCCGACGCCGCGCACGGTCAGGATGTACCGCGGGTTTTCCTTGTCCGCCTCGATGGCCGCCCGGAGGCGGCTGATGTGGACGTCCACGGTCCGGGGCTCCACAAAGGCCTCGTCCCCCCAGACCCGGTCGAGGAGCTGTTCCCGGCTGAACACCCGGCCCGGCCGGCCGGTCAGAAACTTGAGCAGTCTGAACTCGAGCGTGCTCAGTTCGACGGGCCGGCCGTCCACGGTCACGCGATAGGTCCCGAAATCGATGTGGAGCCCGCGGAAGTCGAAGGCCTCCGGCGCCTCGTCATCCGGATGCGTTTTCGCGCGGCGCAGAACCGCCCGCACGCGGGCGACCAGCTCGCGGACGTGGAACGGCTTGGTGATGTAGTCGTCCGCCCCCAGCTCCAGCCCCAGGATCTTGTCCACCGGCTCGGCCTTCGCGGTCAGCATGATGACGGGGATGGCCGCCGTCTCGGCATGCCCGCGGATCGCGCGGCAGACGTCCATGCCCGGCATCCCGGGCATCATCAGGTCGAGGAGGACGAGATCCGGCTTCGACTGGCGGATCCGGTCCCAGGCCCTCTTCCCGTCGTAGGCCTTCAGGATGGCGAACCCTTCCCGCTCCAGGTTGTAGGCAATCAGTTCGACGATGTCCCGTTCGTCGTCGGCGATCAGGATGGTCTTCCGCGTCATGCGCGATCGCTCCTCCCCCACCTTCCCTAACACACACCCGACCGTTTGAGAAACGCTTTTTGATCCGGTCTGTTGAAGGTCTGCTGCCGGCGGGGGACGCGGATTATCAGATCAGGTTGATCAGGATGTAGAGGATGGCCGAGATCAGGGCGGCCATGGGGATCGTCAGGATCCAGGCCCAGACGATGCTGCCCGCCACTCCCCAGCGCACGGCCGTCAGGCGCCGGGTCGCGCCGACCCCGACGATGGCGCCGGTGATGGTGTGGGTGGTGCTGACCGGGATGCCGGCGAGCGACGCGCCGATGATCGAGATCGCCGCCGCCGTCTCCGCGCAGAACCCGCCGATGGGGCGCAGCTTGGTGATCTTGGTTCCCATGGTCTTGACGATGCGCCATCCGCCGGACATGATGCCGAGGGCGATCACGGTGTAGCAGGTGATCACGACCCAGAACGGGACGTAGAAGGTGGGGCCCAGAAGCCCCTTGCTGAAGAGGATGATGGCGATGATGCCCATCGTTTTCTGGGCGTCGTTCGTGCCGTGGCCCATGCTGTAGACGGCGGCGGAGACGAGCTGCAGCTTCCGGAAGATCTTTTCCGAGCGGGCCACGTTGGAGTTGCGGCTGATGTTGAGCACGATGACCATGAGGATCCAGCCCAGGATCAGGCCGAGCACCGGGGAGACGACGATGAACAGGGAGGTCTTGGTGATGCCGCTCAGGACCAGGGTGCCGGTGCCGCCCTTCATGATGCCCGCGCCGATCAGCCCCCCGATCAAGGCGTGGGAGGAGCTGCTCGGCAGGCCGAACCACCAGGTGATGATGTTCCAGATGATCGCGCCGCCCAGGGCGGCCAGGATGATGTAGTTGTTAACGATCGCCGGATCGATGATGCCCGTGCCGATCGTCTTGGCCACGGGAACCCCGATGAAGAAAACGGCGGCGAAATCGAAGAATGCCGCCCACAGGACGGCGTAGCGGGGCGAAAGCACCCGCGTGGACACGATGGTCGAGATGGCGTTCGCCGAATCGTGGAAGCCGTTCAGAAAATCGAAGACCAGCGCGACGCCGACCAGAAAGATCACAAAATACAGGGAATCAACCATTTTTCAGGACGATACCTTCGGCGATGTTGGACACGTCCTCACAGGTATCCAGCGCTTCCTCGATGCGTTCGTAGATTTCCTTCCATTTGATGAGCTCGATGGCATCCGTTTCGTTTTCGAACAGATGGGTCATCGCCTGGCGGAGGAGGTAGTCGCCTTCGTTCTCCAGCGTATTGATTTCCACGCAGGCGTCCAGGATCATCTGGGCGTTCTTCATGTCGCGCAGCGCGTGGACGACCTGCTTGACCTTGGCAATGCCTGCGTTGATCAACTGGGCCTGTTTGACGCATTCGGGGGTCGGGGCCTTGATCTTATAGAGGAACATCCGGATGGCCGCCGCTTCGATGATGTCGAGGATGCTGTCCATCTTGTTGACCAGGGCGTAGATGTCCTCCCGGTCGATGGGCGTGAGGAAGGTCTTGTGCATCTTTTCGTAGGTGCGGTGGGTGATGATGTCCGCCTCGTGCTCGATGTCCTTGAGCTTGGTGAGGCGGGTTTCCGCGTGCGCGTAATCTTCGAGCATTTCGCTGAAGAGCTGCCCGCCCTCTTCGATCTTCGCGATCAGCTCCTCGAAGAGGTCGTAGAATTTTTCTTCCCTGGGGATGAATCTCATGCGTGGACCCTCGGAACAGGCCCTTTCTCTCGGGCCCGTCCCCTTTGGACCGTCCCGGAAAAAGCCGGTTGTTCTCTACTCAATAATGGGGGAAAAAGCAATCCCTTTCCGCAGCGGGCGATCGCGCCGGGCCTGCCCGCCCCTATCCGGAATCCGCTTTGATCTCCTTCACATAAATGATCTTTCCGTCCCCGGGGGCGTAAAAATCTTCCAGGAAGGCCGCCCGCGTGTAGCCGCTGGTCTCGTAGAAGGCCCGGGTCGGGGCGTACTGGGACCGGGCGGAGGTGTCCGCATACACGCGCCGGGCGCCCAGCGCCGCCATCCGGCCTTCGCTCCGGGCGAGAAGCCGCCCGCCGATTCCCCTCCGCTGCCGGGAGGCGTCCACGACGAGCCAGTACAGGTCGAAGCTGTCCCGGGTGCCGGGAATCGGACCGTAGCACGCATAGGCCGAGATCCGCCCGCCCTGCCCGGCGACGAGGAAGTGATACCCGCTGTCGTCGCCCTTCCGGAGGCGCTCGTCCACGAGTTCCAGAGCGATTGCGACCTCCGCCTCGGAAAAGAACCCCGTCCCCTCCACAAGGCGGCGGATGGCCTCCCGGTCCTCGGGACGGAGATCGGTGCGGTACCTCAGGGCGGGATCAGCCATGGGCGCCCCCCTTCGACCGGAAGGCGACGGCATCCTCAAGGATCCGCGCGATCATTTGGGGATAGGCGAACCCGGCCTGCCCGGCCGCCGCGGCGAAACCGCTGTCCGGCGCGATCCCCGGGTTGGCGTTGATCTCGAGCACCCAGGGGACGCCCGCGGCGTCGACGCGGAAATCCACTCGGGCGTAGCCCGCCAGCGCGAAGAGCTCCCAGCAGCGCCGGGCGATGTCCGCCAGGGACTCCAGCAGCGGCCCATCCGCCGGGGAAAAGTCGAAGGAGCGCGGCGAGTGGCGATACTCGAACGTTTCCTCCTCCCATTTCGCCCGGTAGCCCACGATGCGGGGCTTGTCCGGGGGGTAGTCGTCGAAGCGGATCTCCGCCGGCGGGAGGACCTCCGGCCCGTGCTTCCCGGCGAGGAGGGAAAGGTTGAATTCGCGGCCGTCGATGTACGCCTCGGCGAAACAGTCGCCGCCCGGCCCGTCCCCCCGCGCCCGGACGGCATGGTCCAGATCCCCGGCGTTTCGGGCGGTGAGGATCGCGTCCTCGTCCAGGCCGATGGAGGCGTGCTCCCAGACGGACTTGACGATCCACCGTCCCGGAGCCGCCGGTTCCGCGGATGCGCCATCCCGCGGCGTCCGCCAGGAGGGGGTCGCGATCCGGCCCAGCTCCAGGAGGCGTTTTCCGAGGAGCTTGTTGGAGGTGAGAAAGAGGGCCTCCGTCGGATTGCCGGTGTAGGGCAGGCGCAGATGGTCCAGCAGGGCCGGGGCCAGATGAATGAGGCGTCCCTCCCCGGTGAGGGGCTCGAACAGGTTGAAGACGACGTCCGGCGCCAGGGCGCGCAGCCGCCCGGCGGTTTCTTCGAGATTGAGGGAAAAAGGCAGGGCGACCGCCCCGTGGCCGAGGGCCGCGAGCGCCTTCAGGACGGACTCGCGCTGGGCCTCGGTGTCCGCCTCGTCCCGGCTGGCTTCCGTCCCGACCGGCGTATGCAGGACAACCACGTTCATGAAGGCGTCACACGATCGCGCTTAGCGGACGGATCTGAGCGAGGGGGAAAGGAAAAAATGGTGGAGATGAGGGGGCTCGAACCCCTGACCTCGGCATTGCGAACGCCGCGCTCTCCCAGTTGAGCTACATCCCCACGCCGGCCTTCCATGCGACAGTCGGAAAACGTCTTCAGGAACGCAGCCCGCCTGTCCAAAAGCGCGCGAAGCATATACGATCCGCCCCGCCCCTGTCAAGCAATTCATTGGCATCGGCGGGCCGGTCCTGAGCGCGCCGGACCGCCAGAATCTTGTCTTGACAAATGCTCCGGCGATTCCCTATACTCGCCCATCGTTTCGCAGACGGCGGCATCATTCCAACCATCCGGGAGGGGACTTTATGGCCAAGATCGACGCCTTTTTCCAGCTCATGCATGAACAGGGATCGTCCGACCTGCATCTGGTGTCCGGGCAGCAACCGGCCCTGCGCATCCGGGGAGAGATCGAACGGGTCAAGTACAACGTGCTCGAAAACGACGAACTCAAGGCCATGCTGTACGAGATCGCGCCGGAGCACAAGATCAAGCAGTTCGAAGAGACGGGGGACATCGACTTTGCCTACGAGATCCCGGGCCTGGCCCGCTACCGGGCCAACTTCTTCCAGCAGAAGTACGGGGTGGCGGCCGTCTTCCGCGAGATTCCCAGCAAGATCCTGACCTGCCAGGACCTCGGCCTGCCGCCCGTCATCGGCAAGCTGGCCAGCCTGCCCCGGGGGCTCGTCCTTGTGACGGGGCCGACCGGAAGCGGCAAGTCGACGACGCTCGCCGCGATCATCGACGAGGCCAACCGCCTCCGCAAGGACCACATCATCACGATCGAGGACCCGATCGAGTTCGTCCACCAGAGCCAGGGCTGTATCGTGAACCACCGCGAGGTGGGCGTCCACACGAAGTCCTTCACGGCGGCCCTCCGCGGCGCCCTCCGCGAGGACCCGGACATCATCCTGGTCGGCGAGCTCCGCGATCTGGAGACGATTTCGCTCGCCGTCGAGGCGGCCTCCACCGGCCATCTCGTCTTCGGCACCCTCCACACGACGAGCGCCGCCAAGACGATCGACCGGGTCATCGAGGTCTTCCCCTCCGAGGAGCAGATGCAGATCCGCTCCACCCTGGCCGACGGTATCCGGGCGGTCGTCGCCCAAGTCCTCTTCAAGCGGATCGACAAGAAGGGCCGCTGCGCCGCCCTGGAGATCCTGATCGCCAACGTGGCCGTGCGGAACCTGATCCGCGAGTCCAAGACCTTCCAGATCCCGTCGATGATCCAGACCGGGCGCAAGTTCGGGATGCAGCTTCTGGACGACGGCATCATGGACCTGCTCAACAAGGGGTGGATTTCCGCCGACGAGGCCTACGCGAAGTGCAACGACAAGGCCAAATTCCGGCCCTTCCTGAAGACGCCGCCCGCGGACTTCACGGAAGTGTAGCGCAACGGGGGTGAAGCGATGAAAAAGCAGGAAATCGATTACATCTTGAGCCGGATGCTCGATGCGTACGGGAACGTATCGGATCTGAACATCACGGTCGGCAAGCCCTTCCAGGTGGAAAGCTCGGGCCAGCTGACCGGGGTGGACCTCGACCCGCCGGTCGCCGAGCTGACGCCCTTCCAGACGGAGATTTTTGCACTCAACCTGATCAACCAGGACCGCCGCCTCACGGAGACGCTCCTGGCCGAGGGGTCCTGCGACTCGTCGTACGCCCTGCCCGGCAAGGCGCGGTTCCGCGTGAACATCTTCTCCCAGCGGGGAAACTACTCCATCGTCCTGAGAAAGCTGGAGACGCGGATCCCCACGTTCGAGGACATGAGCCTGCCCGAGGCCTTCCACAAGATGGCCGAGGAGAAGAACGGCATCATCCTGGTCACGGGCGCCACGGGCAGCGGTAAATCGACGTCGCTCGCGGCGCTCCTGAACGACATCAACGACCGGAAATCCATCCATATCGTCACCCTCGAAGACCCGGTGGAATACGTCCACCCCCACCGCAAGGCGACGTTCAACCAGCGGGAGATGGGAACGGATTTCGACACCTTCGCCAACGGCCTTCGGGCGGCCCTGCGCCAGGCCCCGAAGGTCATCCTCGTCGGGGAAATGCGCGACCGGGAGACGGTGGAGATCGGCCTGTCCGCCGCGGAGACGGGACATCTCGTCCTGTCCACCCTCCACACCGTCGACGCGGGGCAGACGATCAACCGCATCCTCGGCATGTTCTCCAACGAGGAGGAGACCCAGATCCGGATCCGCCTGGCCGACACGGTCCGCTGGATCGTCTGCCAGCGGCTCCTGCCCAGGGAGGGCGGCGGTCGCGTGGCGGCCTTCGAGATCATGGGGTCGAACCTGCGGACCAAGGACACGATCCTCCACGGCGAGTCGGAGGGGAAGACCTTCTACGAAATCATCACGGCCGGCAAGGCCTTCGGCTGGACGACCTTCGACGACTATATCGTGGAGCTTTACTCCAAGGGCCTGATCAGCGAGGAGACGGGCAAGGCGTACGCCTCCAACAAGGGCAATGTCGGTCGCGGGATCGATTCCGTGAAAAGCGCCAAGGGCGAGAAGACCACGGACCTCGGGAAGCTGGAGGTGGATAAGGGCTACGGCAAGCCGAAGCCCCGCTTCTGAGCGGCCCCGTTTCCGGGGGCGGACCGGGTGACCGCCCGGTCGGCGTGAGGATCGCAAGCAAAGGAGAGAGAGGATGGACGAAGACAAGATTGCGGGACAGGCGGCGGAAAGCTACGATGCGGCCGACAAGCCGTTCGATTTTCTCGAGGCCGGAGGCGCCACGGCGATCGTCTGCGAGGCCGATCCGGAGAAGCGGGCGAAGCTGAACGCGGCGCTCAAGTCCCTCGACTATCGGATCACGGAGGCCGCCAACGCCAAGGACGCCCTGAAGCGGATGCGCTTCCATGTCTATGACGTCGCGGTGATCGACGAGCGGTTCGACGCCGAGAATCCCGACGACAACGCCGTGCTCAAATATCTGGCGGGACTGAACATGAGCATCCGGCGGCAGACGTTCGTGGCCCTGGTGACGGAACGCTTCCGGACGCTGGACAACATGGCGGCCTTTACGAAGAGCGTCAACATGACGATCAACGCGACCAACCTGGACAACGCGGCGACGATCCTCAAGGAGGGCGTTGAAGACAACCGGGCCTTCTACCACATTTTCCGCGAAAGCCTGAAGAAAGTGGGACGGGGCTGAGGCGCCGCGTTCCCGTATCCGACGATCACCGGCCCGTGGGGTTGCCCCGCGGGCCTTTTTTGTTTGCGCCGGCCCGCAGCTCGGCCTCGCGAGCCTGTTCGTCCAGGCCCAGGGCGCGGCAGGCGGCGGCGAGCCGTTCGTAGAGGGCCGGGGTGTCCGGCGCCGCGGCGACGGCCGCCCGGAAGGCCTCCAGGGCCTCGCGATGCCGGCCGTCACGGGCCAGGGCGTTGCCCAGGCGGTTGTAATAGGCCCCGGCGTCTTCCGGTCTCAGGGCGACGGCGGCGTCATAGCAGCCGCGGGCCTCTTCGAGCCGGCCCCGGCGGACGAGGATGTCGCCCAGGGTGCAGTGATAGAGGGGCTCGTCGGGCCGGGATGCTAGGCAGCGGCGCGCGGCGGTTTCGGCCCGTTCGGTTTCGCTGGCCTTGAGATAGGCGTCGGCCAGGCGCAGGGAAAACACGGCGCCGGTATCGGGCTCGAGGGCGGCGGCCCGTCCGTACGCCGCCTCCGCCTCCGCAAAATCCCCCGCGGCGATCAGGGCGTTGCCGAGGCGGCAGAAGGCCATCGCGTCGTCCGGTTCCATCTCCGTCATCCTCCGGAACGCGGCGGCGGCCTCCGCCGGCTGCGCCGCCAGCAGGCAGGCCTCGCCCAGTTCGCCGAGCAGGGCGTAATCCTCGGGCTGGGCCGCGCAGGCCCGCCGGCAGACCTCGACCAGGCGGTCGTGGAGCCCCCGCTCCTTGTAGATCCGCACCAGTTCGTCGAAGCCGAACCCCGTGAAGACCTTCCGGCTCAGTTCCCGGTCCAGGAGCCGCTCAAAGCAGTCGATCGCCTCCTCCCAGGCCCCAAGGTCGTGACAGGCCCAGGCCAGGGCGAGCAGATAGGACTCCTCGCCCGGGTGGGCGGCGACGAGTGTGCGGTACAGGGCGACGGCATCCGCGAAACGGCCGTCCCGCATGCATTTTTCCGCCTCCAGGCGCATCTGTTCGTCTTCGTAGGTCGGCTGGCTCATGCCGCGCCCTCCTTCGTGTGTCCGCCCTTCCCCAAACGGCCCCGCCGCGGCGTTTCCCGCCGGTCCGGATGGACGCGCTTCGCACGGGCCGGGGCGGTGTTCAATCCGTGAAGGGGCATCGGGGAGAAAGTCCGGAGAAAATGAAGCGGGGGAGGGCCGCGGGGAATTCCCCAGACCCTCCCCCTTCGGGATTCAGCAACTGCAGGACGTGCTGCACGACGTTCCGCAACCGCCGGACGCGGCGATGTTGGAACTCAGTTTGAAACCGGAACCCATCGGAGAGGTGATGAAGTCCACAGTGATCGGTTTGGCCTGCTCCCAGAGGGCCTTTTCGATGATGAAGGTCAGGCCGTCGTTCTTGAAAACCTCGTCGTTTTCGTTTGGCTCATCCAGAGCCATTCCCAGGGAGGGACCGGATCACCCGCCGCCCATCATCGTGATGCGGACGGAGGACGGCCCCTGCCGGTTCTTCATGAAATCCTTGATCATTTCGTTTGCCTTCTCGGTGACTTCCAGCATATGCGCTCCTTTGGTTGTTTTCCCTTGCGTCAGCGGTTCAAATCGCGTTTCTCTCTCAAGGTCGGCATAAGCTATACATTAAAAAAACTTTGTCAATCGAATTTTTTCGGGACGGGGGCTGGCGGCCGCCGTCGATTTGTGCTTGAAGTCTTGGCGGAGGCGGGATATGCAGGGCGAACTTCCCGTATCAGACAAGCCGTTTCCGTGTTCGGGCCCCCTGGGGGCCGGGGAGCGACGATGGATTTCGAGATCCGTTCCTGTTCAGAAACCGATGCCGTGATCCTGGCCGAGACGATCCGGGCCGCCTTTCGCGACGTCGCGGAACGCTTCGGCCTGACCCGGGAGAACGCCCCGCGGCACCCGTCCAACTGCTCGCCCGACTGGGTGGAAAAGGACATGGCGCGCGGGGTCGTCTATTACATGATCGAGGACGGCGGGCGCGCTTCCGGGTGCGTCGCGCTCGAAATGGCCAACGCCGAGGTCGGCTATCTGGAGCGCCTGGCCGTGCTTCCCAACCGGCGGCGGCGCGGTTTCGGGCGGGCCCTCGTCGCGCACGCGCTCTCGGAGGCCGCCCGGCGCGGCGCCCGGCGCGTCAACATCGGCATGATTGCGGAGCAGGCCGAACTGAAGGACTGGTACCGGGGGCTGGGGTTCGTCGAGGGGGAGACCCGGGAATTCGCCCACCTGCCGTTCCGCGTGACCTTCCTGTCGCAGGGGATCCAAGGAGAAGAACCATGAGCAGCCACATCCATCACGTGCACATCTTTGCATCCGACCTCGATCGAACGATTGAATTCTACCGGGACTTTTTCGGGGGCACGGTGGTCCTGGACATGGAACTGGCCGGGGCGAGAAACGTCTTCATGCGGGTCGGGACCGGCCGCATTCATTTTTACGATCAGCCCCCCCGATTCTCGGGCCGGGGGAGCATCCACCACTTCGGGATCCAGACCGACGACGTCGAGGCCGTCGTGAACCGGATGAAGGCGAAGGGCGTCGTCTTCACCAAGGGCATCACGGATGCCGGGTTCTGGAAATACATCATGGTGCCGGCGCCGGACGACATCCTCATCGAGGTGTTCCAGGTGGACCGGGCGCAGATCCCCGCCGACCTGCTCGGTTATTTCGAGTGGAGCGATCCCCGGAAGGAGCCGGAGGCATGAGCGATTACGGAACCTATCTGAAACGCCTGCAGGCGGGGGAGCTGCACCTGAACCCCTTCCTCGCCTTCCTCGACATGCGGCCCGAGGCGATGGACGACGGGTACGCCCGCTTCCGGATGCCGATCCGGCCGGAGTACCTGCAGGGCGCGGGCAACATGCAGGGGGGGATGATCGTGGCGATGGCCGACGAGGCCGCCGCCCATGCGATCATGACCCTGCTCAAGCCCGGGGAGGGTCTGACCACGATCGAACTGAAGAGCAACTTTCTCGCGCCGGTACGGGCGGGCGATCTGGTCGCCGAGGCCCGGGTCTTCAAGAAGGGCCGCACGCTCATGATCGCCGACTGCACGGTGACCGACGACCGCGAGCGCCCGGTCCTCCGCCTGTCCGCCACGTTCCTGATCATCCGGGAGTAACGGGCGTCGCCGGGAACGCGCAGTCCGCCGGCCGGCTCGCCCGGTTATTCTATCTTTCCATCCATCAGTTGCCGGGCCATGACATGGAACGGTTTATATTGACAGCCAATATTGATTTGTGTATATCAGAATCGCATCCCGTTATATACAAGCCAGCTCATGTATAATCTGTTGGAGGCAAGATGCACCCCTTTGAACCGCAACAGCTTCCGATCGATGATATCCCATGGGACGCCCTGATCCCCCTGATCGGCAGGGCGAATCGCTCCCTGGCTTATTATGACGGGATTCTGTATGGCCTCGCCAATCCCGATGTTCTCCTTTCCCCTCTCACGACGCGGGAAGCCGTGTTATCTTCGAAGATCGAAGGCACGCAGGCCACCCTGGGTGAGGTCTTGAAATTCGAGGCCGGGGCGGCGCCTGCCGAGGAATCCCGTGTCCGGGATATCGAAGAAATCATGAATTATCGGCGCGCCATGCGCCGGGCCGAAGAGGAATTGAAGGCCCGTCCCTTTTCCTTGAATCTTCTGAAAGAGCTGCATGCGGCGCTGCTGGACGGTGTCCGGGGAAAATTCAAGGCCAGGGGGCAATTCCGCTCCTCACAAAACTGGATCGGAATTCCTGGAACCCCCATCGAGGAAGCGCAATTTATTCCTCCCGATCCCGCAAAGATGATCGAACATTTGTATGGCTGGGAGAAATATTATCATTTCGATCGTCCGGATCCCTTGGTCCAGTTGGCGATCATTCACGCCCAGTTCGAATTGATTCATCCTTTTCTGGACGGCAACGGACGTCTCGGGAGGATGATCGTTCCGCTCTTTCTCTTTGAAAGAAGGCTGATTTCCAGTCCCGTGTTTTATATATCCGCCTACCTGGAAGCTCACCGGGACGCCTATGCAGCCGGACTCCGGTCGTTGAGCGATAAGACTCCGGCCTCCTGGGCCAATTGGATTGGTTTCTTTCTGCGTGCCATGGACGAACAGGCGAGGGAAAATGCAAAGAAGGCCCAGGCCATCATCGACTTGTACGGCCGCCTGAAAGAAAAGATGATCGACTTGACCCACTCACAATACGCCGTACCGCTTCTGGACCATTTATTCGATCAGCCGGTTTTTACAAGTTCGCTCTTTGATGAACGTTCCGGGATGCCCAGCAAACCTATGGTGATGAATATGCTAGGGCGACTGAAGAAGGCTGGGATCCTTAAGGTGGTCCGGGAAGGCAGCGGCCGCCGACCGCAAATCCTGGCATTAGCCGAACTGATCAATGTCTGTGAAGGGGCGGATGTCATCTGATTCATCGCTTGGTCTTCCATATCATAACGCTGACCAAGCGCCGCCCGATCACCATCATGGGGGCCGAGTTCCGTTTCCTCGCCTCACGGAAAGCGTTCTTCTTCGGCACCAACACGGGGGTGCGGCAGGACCCCCTTCTGCCGGCCGAGGGAAAGTTCCTGCACCGATGGCGGCTGCAACTGAACGTGACGCCGGAAGAACTTCGGCATCGGGGAGAAGATAAAGACGTTTGGTGAAGAATTCATGATATTAAAGGCCGGCGCAGCACCAACGCGCCCCGGTTAGCGGAAAAGACAACGAAAAGCCCAATGGAAGCGTCAGGACAGAACCCATTCACGCAACGGGAGACCCTTCATGAAAACACTCGCTGATCTATGCAAACCCAGGGCTTCAGTTTTCGACAAGGCCCGCCTGGACACGGTTTACAATCTGGACGACCTGCCTACGATTGATCCCGATGACTTTCTTTCCGAGAACTATGTCACCGAAGGCATGCGTATCCTCCTTACGGAGGCCATCAGCCGGTTGGAAGGCAAAACCACCAGTGCCTCCGGGACGTTTCTGCTCAGCCAGTCGATGGGCGGCGGAAAAACGCACAACCTGATCACCCTTGGTCTCCTGGCGAAACACCCGAAATACCGCAAGCAGGTTATGGCCGATTTTTTCAAGCCGGGCGAACTGGGCGCGGTCACCGTCGTAGCCTTCAGCGGCCGCAAGACCAGCACACCCTTCGGGATCTGGGGAGAGATCGCCGAGCAGCTCAACCGGAAAGCTGTCTTTAACGAATTCTACAGCCCCCTGAAACCGCCTGACCCCAACAAGTGGGTTGAACTTCTCCAGGGAAAACCGGTGCTCATTCTCCTTGATGAATTGCCTCCTTATTTCGAAGCCGCCCGGGCGGTGGCCGTGGGCGACACGTACCTCGACCGATTGACGGAAATCGCCCTGGCCAATTTGCTCGTAGCCGTCAATAGCAACAAACTCCCCCGAGCCTGCGTGGTCATCACCGACCTTTCCGGCACGGCTTATGCCAGCGGGAGCGCGTCTATCACCCAGGCCTTGCAGTCCCTGAACGATCTGGAGCAGGAGGTCAATCGGAACGTCGTCCGGATCGATCCGGTCAAAATCAACACCAATGAGATCTACCACATCTTACGGACCCGGATCTTCGAGAAGACGCCCTCCGCCTCCGACATCGAGGCGGTGGCCGACGCTTACGGCGTCGCCGTGGACAACGCCAAGAAGATGGGCCTTTCGGAAGTCTCCCCGGACCAGCTCAAGACGGACATCCTGAACGCCTACCCTTTCCACCCGGCGATTCGCGATCTTTACGCCCGCTTCAAGGAGAATCGCGGCTTTCAGCAGACCCGCGCCCTGATCAGGATCATGCGACTCGTCGTTGCCCACCTCTGGAATTCCGGTGCAGCCGCCAAACAGGGGCTGATCGGTCCTCATGAGTTTGACCTTCAGGATGCCTCCATGCTCAGCGAGATTCGGCAGATCAATGCCGGGCTGGAGGTAGCCGTTGCCCGCGACATCGCCGCGGAAGGCGGCGGCGCCCTCGCTCAGCAGATCGATGGCGCCGCCGCGACGGACGCCCAGGATATCGCCAAGCTGATCTTTCTTTCCTCCCTCTCCACGGCCACGAATCCGGTCTTGGGACTCAGCCGTTCAGAGATCTTAGGCGATCTCGCCGCCCCGGAGAGAGATGTCGTGAAGCTTCGCGGCATCTTCGACCGCCTCCAGTCCGACGCCTGGTATCTCCATGTCTCACGGGATGGAAAGCTCTTCTTCAAGAATGTCGAAAACCTGAAGGCCAAGGTGGCCACCTACGCCCGAAACAAGCTCCGGGAACAGAGAGAAAAGGAACTGCGCGATCGTCTGGGTGACATGTTTAAGGTCACCACAAGAGCGGCCTACCAGAAGATTCAGGCCCTGCCCGCCCTCGACCAGGTCCAGCTCCAGTCCGATGCGGTGACCCTGATCGTCTTTCGCCCGGCGGAAGATTCCTTCCGGGCCATTGAAGAGTTTTACAAGAATCAGCCATATAAAAACCGGGTCTGCTTTCTGACCGGAGCGGCTAAGGCTTACGACACGGTACTGGAACGAGCCGCTGAACTGAGTGCCGTCCGCACGATTGTCAAAGAGATGGAGGATGAAGGCGTCAGGGAAAGCGATCCCCAATACATCGAAGCATCTGAGATCAAGAGCAAATTGGAGGGCCGGTTCTATCAGGCATGCCGCGAGACCTTTACCATCCTCTATTACCCAACGAAGAACACCCTCGTATCGGTGGATCTGGATCCCAAATATGTGGCCAATGAATACAAGGGGGAAGAACAGGTTCTGGCCGCCCTCAAGGAATGCTACAAATACGAGACCCAGATCGCTGCCGACGGCAATTTCCGGAACCGCGTGGAAAGCAAACTCTGGCCTGAAAACGCCAAGGAGGTTGCCTGGAGCGCGATCCGGCAGCGGGCCGCATCCGACCCCTCCTGGGTCTGGCATCATCCCGATGCTCTCGACAATCTGAAGGATGAACTGGTCAAACGGGACCTTTGGCGGGAGATGATGGGCTACATCACGCGGGGACCCTTCGAAAAGCCGGCCGCCTCCGTCCAGATCCAGGTCTTGAGCCGCGACCAGGAAACCGGCCAGGCAACTCTGCGCATCCGGCCTCAGAACGGCAATACGGTTTACATGGAAACCAAGGGACCGGCAACGATCTCATCGAAAAAACTGGAAGAGTACGACCTCAAGACCAAGGCCCTGAAGCTCTCCTTCCTCTGCGTCGATTCCAAGGGCGAGCACGCCACCGGGGAGGCGGTATCCTGGGCCAATACCATCGTCGTGAAGCACCGTTTCTACCAGGAGGGATCGAAACGCAAATGCGAACTCAAGGCCCTGCCCGGCGGACAGATCCGCTTCACCACCGATGGTTCCGGCGTCGAGACGAGCGGTGTGCCTTATATCAAGCCCTTTGAGATCCCGGCGGATTGCCGGGTGATTCTCGCCGTGGCCGAAGGGGAAGGCATCAAATCGCCTTCAGTGAACATTCCGGCGCCGCAGGGGAAGGTCGATCCCGCGGCTACGATCGACCGTGCCCGTGCCGCCGTCTGGAAACACGCTTTCAAGAAGGACTCTACGGGGGAGACCTATCAATTTATGGAGGCCGCGAAGAAGCACAACGCCGATCTTGGAGGCGCACGTATGACCATCGCCAAAGACGCCCGCTGGATCGAACTGAACACCCCGGACGATGCCTTCCATGCCGTGGGTCACTTTGAACATGGCGCCGACCTCCTTAAGGAATTCGTCCCTGATGGGGTCCTGGCCATCGATATCGGCAGCCTGAAATTCGATTCGGGACAACAGTTGCTCGATATGGTCGCCGATCTGAAGATGGAGCTCAAAGAAGGGGAAGTGCAACAGTGATGATGGTGCGCAGAAAAACCCAGTTCATCGGTTTCGGATTCGACCCGGGAGAATCGCTGCATCATTTTGCCGTTGTCTTTCCGGAAAAAGATGAAGATCCCTTTACCATCGAGGAGCGTTTCGAATGGGACGATACGCTTGACACCGTTGCCGATAGGGCCAGGCCTTCGCTGGTCAAGGTGCGCCTGGACCGCTACCGCTGGGAGCGGATCGCGGAAGCGGCCAGAGGTCAGTTCAACAAAAGGATCCGGTCCGGCGGCCATCGCTCCGTCGCCTGGAAAATGGACCGAGCAAACATCCTGCCCCCCCATTTCGGCAAGGAGCTGATCCTTCTGGCCTGGGCCGTGGAGGATATCGACGAGAGCCTCATCCCCAACGCCATCGCCAACTGGACCGGCCTGGAACCGGAGGAGCGCTGGTGGCTCTACACGACCGTCAACGCGACCTTTACCCAAGCGGAGGCGGGAAAGGACCGGGGGTGGCGCAAGGCGATCAAGATCGCCTTTTCGGAAAACCCCATCCCGGAGATGCCCGGCGAGCGATTTGTAGAAGAACCCGACCTCATCTCCTTGCCCAGCAAAGAAGACGAAATGGCGGCAAAAAGCAACTCGGACGCACCCGTACCGAAAAGAAAGCAGAAAACCGTTCGCAGAAAAAACCCCCAGGCTTCCCTCTTTGAAGAGTCATAGAGAGCAAGAGGATCCATTGAATTGAAAGGCGATATGCAGGATTTAACCTTCATCGAAACCCAGTTCCCCGTCAGCAAGCTCTCCAAGGAAAGCTACAAGGAACGGAAGTCCAACAACAGCCAGACCCTAACGGGGCTCGGCAAATGGTGGGGTCGCAAGCCCCTCGTCCTCGTCCGGGCGGCCGTTCTGGGACTGCTCCTGCCCGCCTCCGCCGACCCGAAGAAGGATCGGGAGATCTTTCTCAAACTCATGACCATGGACGAGGAGGGACTATGGAACCGGCTGCGGTCGAACATCCCCGCCGCCGAGGTCTATGAGTTTGCCACCGAGGCGGAAAGGGAATTCTACTTCACCAGGGAAGCGAACAAATCGAAGTGGAAACGATCGGCAACCCGGGATGACCGGACGCACATGCAGCGACGGGCCTTCAACCGGATGGGCTATGACCGGAAGCTCACCTGGTGCATGCGCCCGGAAGAGATTGCCGGCCCCTCGGATGCGGCCTGGCGGGAAATTAACGCCCACCTGGGAACGGAGGCGCACAGCCTGACCGAACTGGTCAACGAGTTGGGCCGGCTTCGCTTCGGCCACACGCCCCGCGTCGGCGATGCCTTCTGCGGCGGGGGCAGCGTCCCCTTCGAGGCCGCGGTCATGGGCTGCGATGTCTACGGGGCGGATTTGAATCCCGTGGGGGCGCTCCTGACCTGGGCCGCCATTCACCTGATCGGTGGCGGCGAGGAGACGGCCAAGGAGATTCAGAAGGCTCAGAAGCTGGTTTATGACGCTGTGGGCCGTCAGATCGAGACCTGGGGAATCGAAAGAAATGACGAAGGTTGGCAAGACGAGGCCACGGGGGAAATTATAGGCAAGGGCTGGAAGGCCGACTATTACCTCTACTGCGTCGAAGCAACGGACCCCGTAACGGGCTGGCGGATCCCCCTGGCCCCCTCCTGGACCATCGGCCAGAAGACGCGGACCATCGCCCGCCTGATACCGGACAAAACGACAAAATCTTTCCAGATCGAGATCGTCCAGGACGCTGCCCCCGAAGAGATGGAAAGAATCAAGTTGGAAGGGACGGCAACCGATGGCATCCGTTGCCCCGTAGACAAAAAGGGAAACCTGATTCCGCCGGAGATGCGAACCGCCACAGCCTTCAACGAAATCCGCGGACGCGAGGGACTTCGGCTCTGGGATAACGAGGATCTGGTCCCTCGACCGGACGACGTCCTCCAAGAGCGCCTCTACTGCATCCGCTGGGTGGACCCGGAGACGGGCGAAAAACGGTATCGCGCGCCGACGCAAGCCGACCTCAAACGGGAGGCTGAGGTCCTGCGCCTCCTCAAGGAACGTTTCGAGGACTGGCAGGACAAGGGATTTATCTCCTGTCGGAAGATCGAAATGGGTGATAAAACCGAGGAGCCAATTCGCACGCGCGGCTGGACCCATTGGCATCATCTTTACAATCCCCGGCAGTTGCTGATGATCGGTCTGTTTCAGGAGCTGGCGGCCGAAACGGCGAAGACTCAAAAGGACGGTGCGGCTTTGATCCTGGGGATTGGCCGACTGGCGGACTGGTGTTCACGGTTATCGAGATGGAATCCCCATGCTGCAAATGAAAAGGGAGAACAAGCCTATTTCAATCAGGCATTGAACCCTTTGGTCACCTATGCAACCAGGACGCATGCGGCTTTAAAGACGACCTGGCCACTCACCTTTCCGGTGAGGAATATCGGTTCCGAGTCCCAGGTCGCCCCTCTGGATACGCGAATGACGGCCCATGCTGCCGACATCTGGATCACCGATCCCCCTTACGCCGATGCCGTCAACTACGAGGAGCTCTCAGAACTCTTTCTGGCCTGGTACCAAAAGCGCCTGCCCGTTGTCTTTCCCGAGTGGTACGCCGACAGCAAGCGCGCCCTGGCCGTCAAAGGTTCCGATGAAAACTTCCGGATCGCCATGGTGGAGTGCTACCGGCGACTGGCCGAGAACATGCCTGCGGACGGTCTGCAACTCGTCATGTTCACCCACCAGGACGTTGATGTCTGGGCGGATCTGGCCCTGATCCTCTGGTCGGCGGGGCTTCGGGTAACGGCCGCCTGGACCATTGCCACGGAAACGGACACCTCCTTCCGGACGGGAAAATACGTCCAGGGCACGGTTCTTCTCGTTCTGCGCAAACGGAATGAAACCCTCCGGGGGGACCGGTCCGACATCTACCCGGATGTCCAGGCCGAGGTCCAGCGGCAGCTCAAAACCATGTTGGAGATCGACGATAAGGAAGATCCGAATTTCGGCGACTCGGACTACCAACTGGCCGCCTACGCGGCGGCCTTACGGGTCGTCACTGCCTATAGCGCCATCGAGGACATCGACGTGGAGCGGGAACTCAGAAGGGTGCGCCGGGCCGGTGAGTCCTCGCCGCTCACGGACATGATCAAGAGCGCCGTCCGGATCGCCTCCGATTTTCTCGTTCCCGACAGCCTGGACAGCGTGATCTGGAAGCGCCTCCTGCCGGAAGAACGCTTTTACATCAAGGGTGTCGAGATCGAGGCCCACGGAGAATATCGCGACGGTGTCTATCAGGAGTTCGCCAGGGGCTTCGGCATGAGCGACTATCGAGACCTGATTGGCAGCGGAGCCGCCAACCAGACCCGGCTGAAGACACCCGGCGAGCTCAAAGGACGCGATCTTTCCGGCGAGGGCTTTGCCGGATCGCTCCTGCGGCAGATCCTCTTTGCCGTCTACAAAACCGCCGAGGAGGACGATCCACGCCCGGGGCTGGATTATCTCAAGCAAGAGGTCCCCAACTACTGGGACCGCCGCCAGATGATCATCGCTCTGCTCAACTACCTTTCCCAGAAACCCTCCGTGACAATGACGCACTGGAAAAAAGACGTCGAAGCCGCCCATCTGCTCCTGGGGGCGGTGGAAGGGGATGGGGTATGATCGGGTGCGCTGCGCTGAGTAATGGAAGTTGCCCTTGGAACCAATCGTTTATTGACAAAGGTGATTCTTAAGCTTATAGAAAAATTGCAATGTTTATGACAGGTGTGTTATGCGACAGAACATCGGTTTGCAAGGCAGCATGTAAAATTTGAAGGAGTCAGGAATGCCTGCTTTTCGGGTAATTAAATATCAGGGTGCAATATTCACTCCGGACCTTTCCATATCGAACTCATTGGCAATCCTAAAGGTGATTACGGATCTGCTTGGAGAAAAATTGCAGGGAGATCCTATGATCTTGCCCATTCCCCAGGATGCGCCAGCGGAAATTCCACGCATGCAATTCACATCTCAGGACAAGAAATGGATATTAACCATGTCGCTGGCAAGGACTGACTTGATATTTGTTGATCCTTCCACCTTGGAGCCTGACGGCATTGATGTAGAAGAGTTCTCTCGCTTGTGCAGTGCATTCTTCTCTAAGTTTAAGAAAGAGCTCAACATTCGAGTACAAAGACTTGCCTTTGTAACCGATAGAGCATCTCAAAATGACCAAGCATCGGATTTAATTGTCAAAAAATTCTGCAAGGACGAGTTGGCGCAGGAGGGGAAACCATTCAATAACGCTAATAAATTTGAAATTCATTCCTTGAAGACCTATGATTGGAAGGGCTATTCTCTCAATTCATGGGTGCGTATTAAGGCATCAGATTTGAGAATTAAAGAGGAAGTTGTTCCGGCCCTGGTCGTGCAGAACGATTTGAACACGCTTCCGTTGGATAAAGATTCGGGTAGAGATTTTTCGCAGGAAGAAATAATGACTTTTTTTCGGGAGATTCCAACACACCTGTCTGATATTTTAAAGAAATATGAATTTGAGTAAAAACATCATGAAAACTGCAAGATCGTTGAACATCGATAACGATAAAGCATTCGAGGAATTCTTGGCGGCCGGAAAATATCTGACAAGTAGTACTGCCTCTGATGAAAGACAAATTAATCCTTTGAGCGGTATATGCCTGAAAACATTTGATTTTGAGAGCAAACAAGATTCGGCAGCCGAACCGATTTCGATTGGCCAGAGAGAACTTGCCAAGATCCGCTACTTTCATAACAAACACGGTTTTCTTGAGGGCTCAGAAACACCATTTCTTTCTTCATCCTCGATAATTTCGCAAATCTTCATCGTTGGCTACAAGAATTACGAACAAATCGACTCTGGTGAGATTTATGGAGAGGAGAGAGTGGCCAGATTGATTTCATCTATTCAGAATCTTTGTCAAGAGTACTCGGCACAAGGATGGGATGGCTACGATGCGCAGCCGATAGACAGGTCTGCCTGTGATGAGGCAATGCGCTTTGTTAGACTGTTGCCCTTCAACATTGATCTGCCTGAAGTTCTACCAGAGCCGACCGGTGCAATTGCATTGGAATGGTATAAAAACAAGGATCTTGTCTTTGTCGCCAGCCTGTCGGGAAATGGAATCATAGAATACGCCGGACTTTTCGGGGCTGGTAATAAGAGTTACGGATCCGAACGTCTGGGGGGATTCATGCCGCAAATCATCTTGCATCATATCCATCGTATTATGGGCAATGATCTTGGAAATTGTAAATCCTGAAGAGCCAATATCAAGGTTCATTCTCGACAAAGCGCATTATCGTAGCGATATGACAGTAAAACATAATGCATTCATGCCCCCCAAAGGCAAGACTGAGGTGTCTGTTTACCGGATCAAGGAGCTTTCAACCACCGAGATATGGCAAATCGGCGATGAGTTTGTCGCCCACCCTAGTAGCAGGGTTTTGCTGGGTAGGGCTGATATGCGCGCCGAACATGCTCACCGTCAGGGTCTTGACATCAGACCTGACATTCAGCCGCACCCGCGACATGCGAACATATGTGGATTCCCAGCCGACAACAGTGAAAAAGTGCGAATGTTAGCCCTTGAATTGGCGGCCTGCGCGTCCTTTTATCCCCGAAAATCTTCTTGAACATTTCTTCTGACCCTTAGCCTTCCATGGTTAGGTGAGAAATGTCCTGACTGGTCTGTTCTGCAGGAATGAAAATATCGATGTAAAATAACCATCAAATGATGTATAAAGACCATCAATGGAGATGGCCATGCTGCATAAACTGCTTTCCTCAAAAGTCCGAATAGAGCTGTTGAACACCTTCTTTCTGCACCCGGAAAAATCCTTCTACCTCCGGGAATTAGAAAGGATCACCGGAGAGGACTATAAAAACGTCAGCACTGAATTGAAAAACCTCGAATCCATAGGGCTTCTTACCAGCAGCAAATCAGGTAATCTCAAATACTTCCACGTCAATCCCAAATTCCTCATCTATTCGGAACTGAAATCCATTTTCTTCAAGGTCAGGGGGGCGCCCGGCCTGCTCAAGCAGGTTTTATCGGAAAGAACGGATATCGAATACGCCTTCATCTACGGGTCATTTGCCGCCGGCGCGGAAAACGATAAAAGCGACATCGATTTGATGGTTGTCGGGAAGATCCCCCTCGAAAATCTCTTGAAGCGTTTGCGGGAGCCGGAAGAGGCGCTTGGCCGCGAAATCAATCCCTCTCTCTTTCCCCTCTCGGAAATGAAGCAGCGCCTGAAAGACCGGGACCCTTTTATCGACAGGGTCATGGCCGAACCAAAAATCATGCTGATCGGAGATGAAGATGGCTTACGAAGACTTGCTCAATAGAGGCATGATCAAGCCCTTTCCTGCCGGGAAGGCGCAGTCGGCAAGCAGGCTTGCGCTGGCCAAGCGTGATATCAAGGCGGCCGAAGCGATGCTGGCCATCGATCGCGACTGGGCCTTCAGTATGGCGTACAACGCCGTCCTGCAGGCGACAAGGGCCTTGATGTTTGCCAACGGTTTCAGACCGGCAGCGGGAGAAGGACAACACAAGACGGCCGTCGAGTTTGCCGAAATTGCCCTGGGTGAGAAATTTCGGGACGATATCTACATTTTCGACAAGATGAGGAGCAAAAGGCATCGCGTCATCTACGATGCACTCGGCCTCGTTTCCCTGGAAGAGGCCAGGCAGGCTTTTGCCTTTGCCGTAAGGTTTGTCAAGGAAGTGGAACAACTTCTGGAGCGCTGATAACCGATGATCCAACGCTACTCCTCACGCCGTAGTCCCTTGAAGGACTTCCTGACCACCCAGTTGCTGGGTGCCCACCATTACGATCGGATTGCCGGCTTTTTTAGCTCCTCTCTGCTGGAGGTTGCGGGAGAGGCGCTGGAACGGATGACACCGGAAGGTGGAAAGACCTGTGCTCGGATCATCTGCAACTCCTGCCTCAATCCCTTGGATGTCCAAACTGCCCGAGCGGCCAAATGGGGAATGCACCGCGAATGGTGCGCCTCGCTTCCCGCCGAGATCGGAGCGCCGATGAAGGCAAGGCTCCAGCGACTCTATGATTTTATCGGGAGCGGTCTTCTCAAGGTAAAGGTCCTCCCCGATGAGGCCTTCGGTCTGATTCACGGAAAGGCCGGCGTGATCACCCGAACGGATGGTTCGCAGGTCTGCTTTATCGGCAGTGCCAACGAGTCCCGGACGGCTTGGGTCAACAACTATGAACTGGTCTGGCTGGACGAGAGCGAGGAGGGCATCCGATGGGTGCAGGAGGAATTCGACGCCTTGTGGTCCTCCCCTCAGGCGGTGGACCTGGCTGAGGCGGTTGTGCAGGACGTGGCCCGGTTGATCCACCGTGTAATCGTCCCCGACATCGACTCTTGGAAAAAGGAAGAGGCCAGACCCGCCGAGCCGATTGTGGAACTGCCCATCTATCGGAAGGAGAACGGCCTCTGGGCACACCAGAAATCCTTCATCAAGCTGGCCTTCGACGCCCATAAGAACGGCGGCGCCCGGTATCTCCTGGCTGATCAGGTAGGTCTGGGAAAAACTATTCAACTGGCCCTTGCCGCCAAGTTGATGGCCCTCTACGGGGACAAACCAATACTCATCCTTGTCCCCAAGCCGCTCATGATCCAGTGGCAGGACGAACTCTGGAACCTCCTTGAGATGCCTTCGGCGCGGTGGAACGGACGGCAGTGGATCGATGAGCAAGGAGTAGACTATCCCGAATTCGGCCCCCAGGGGATGAGAAAATGCCCCCGCCGGATCGGCATCATGTCCACGGGACTCATCGTCCGGGGATCGGAAACCGTCGATTGGATCAAGGATCTCTCCTACGAATGCGTAATCCTCGATGAGGCGCACCGGGCCAGGCGATCCAATCTCGGCCCCACGCACCGGGAAGAGAAGGCCGAACCCAACAACCTGCTGCGCTTTTTGATGGATATCGCCCCGCGAACCCGCAGTCTGCTCTTGGCCACCGCAACGCCGGTGCAGCTCGATCCGATTGAGGCCTGGGATTTGCTGAACGCGTTGAACCAGGGGCAAAACGGCGTCCTGGGTTCCCTTTACAGCCGCTGGCGGACCCAGCCACGGGAAGGGATTGATCTTGTTCTGGAACAAACCGCACCCGTCGAAGAGACGACCGATCTCTGGGAGTGGATGCGCGACCCCCTACCACCCCTGGAAGAAAGCATGGATTTCCAGTTGCTCCGCCGGAGCCTGAATATCGCACCTTCCGAATCCTGGGCTTCCCCGGAGGCATTCCACGTACTGCGCAGGCCCGATGTGCAGCGTATCAAACGATTGTCGCGGGACTTCTTTCTGAAACACAACCCCTTCATCCGTCACATTGTCCGTCGGACCAGGGATTTTCTGGAAAACGCGATCGATCCCCACACGAATGAACCCTACCTTCAGCGGATCGATGTGAACCTTTTCGGGGAGAGTAGCGCCGAATCCATTGGCCTGCCCCCCTTTCTTCGGGATGCCTATGATGCCGCGGAGGAGTTCTGCGCCATCTTGGCGCGTAGACCAGGACTCAACTCAGGCTTCATGAAGACAATTCTCCTGCGCCGGGTGGGAAGCACCATCGAGGCGGGACGCCTGACCGCACAGCAGATGCTCGCCACCAATGCCGAAGGTGCAGAGGAGGAATGGGAGGACGAGGCACAGGAATCACCGTCTTCCATCTATCCCTTAACGGATGATGAAAAGGGGGCATTGGGTCGTTTCCTCAAGATTCTGGAAGAAAACCGGGACGAAGACCCGAAGCTCCGCCAGGTGGAGCGAGTACTCACGTCGAGCGACACCGTTGCCGGCGGCTGGCTTTCCCTGGGGTGCATCATCTTCAGCCAGTTCTACGATTCGGTCCTCTGGCTGGGCCTGCATCTATCGAAACGCATGCCCGCCGAAAAGATCGGTGTCTATGCCGGTGCAACAAAATCGGGAATCATCGAAAATGGTTTCTTTGTCCGCATCAACCGGGATGAAGTTAAAAAAAGAATAACAACCGGTGAATTGCGCTTGGTCATCGGAACGGATGCCGCTTCGGAGGGGCTCAATCTCCAGCGCCTGGGCTCCCTCATCAATCTCGACCTTCCCTGGAATCCCACACGACTGGAGCAGCGTAAGGGGAGAATCCAGCGGATCGGGCAGTTGCGGCCCGAGGTCCTGATCTACAACATGCGCTACATGGGTTCCGTGGAGGACCGCGTTCATGAGCTTCTCTCCGAGCGCCTTGAGAGCATCCGGAACATGTTCGGTCAGATCCCTGACACTCTGGAGGATGCCTGGGTCGCTGCCGCTCTTAGAGATGAAGAGGAGGCCAAGCGGATCATCGATGCTGTCCCGAAACGCCACCCCTTCGAGATGCGCTACGACCAGATTGAAAGTGTAGATTGGGAGTCATGCAGCCGTGTCCTGGATTCGGCGAGCCAGCTGGAAGCGCTGCGAGAAGGGTGGTGACTGCGAGCAATTAGCGACCCCCGAATGAAAAATATAACCTACTCATATGAAGTGCCCATTGGATACCGCGCTTTTGAAGAAGCATATCTCAAGGCACTCAACAATCCAGCGGTACAGGGCATGGTCGCAGTTTCTGATTCAGTGCAATTGGAGAAGATCAGGAAGCACGCCGAACAGGTGCCCAATCTGGGGGTAAAGCTGAAATACTGGGACTACAAAAAGGTGCTGGAAGTACACGATGCGCTTGAGATGGTCAATGAATCGATCAACAGCCTCGGCTTGGTTCCCCAGGGTTTTTGAGAAGAGTGTGCGGCGTGTTGATCGCTGTGCGGATTTATGACCCCGTAAATCTTTTGCGCAGTATCCTTAAGGTTTTCCCCTCTCGAATGCATTCGGAAAATGTTTTGTCCCAGTGTCGGGGATAAAGATTCTTCTTCTGATAGCCGGTCGAGCGAAGGGCCTTTTCAAAGCTGATGGATCTGCCTTCCAGATTCATGAAGGCCAGGAGTTTGATGGCGGCCTGATCGCAGGTGCAGAAGATAAGGTCCTGTTCCTCTTGCATCAGGCAGGCAATGGATTCCGCCTCTCCTGGATCGATACTCAGTCCAGCCGCTTTTGAATTTTGTTGTACCGCTTGCAGATGCGCTACCGTCACATCTTCGATGACGGTCACGCGATCGCTGATTTGCATTCGGATCCTCATGCCGCTGCTTTTGAAGTACCGTGCCTCCTCAAGGACGGTCCTCGTGATGAAGATCTCAAAGCCTTTGCTGATCCTGTCGAAGACGCCGAGGGTGTGTAGATCGATGATCACATCGGCATCAAGCAGAAGCAATTTTTTCATAGTTTTTTACGGCATACCCGGCGTCGGACAGATAGTCATCGATTTCGGACCGATCTATCTCCATGTACTCGGCAAACACCCCTCGTGAAATCTTTCCCTCCATCAGGCAACGGCAGGCAAGGGAAATAAACCGTTGCGGGAATTTATCCGGCATTTGCTCCATATACAGGCCCCGGCGCAGGTTCCGGTCCAGGTTCCGAAATTCCGGGGCGCTGAGAATCTTGTCGGCCTGGCTTTTCTTGATGACTTTGAGGTTGACAAGCCTCCAGAGAACGGCTTCCGACGAGACCCCGAACGCCTTGGCCAACTCGATGATATCGACCAACTTCAGTTCGTTTTTCACAGCAATTTCTTTGAGTGCATCCAGCAGGTGTTCCTTGGGCAGGAGCAGGCTCGCCGCGAAGCTGTCTGCGTAGCGTTCCGGCATCGTTTTTTGTGAACCGTCTCCGATTTCCTCACGAGAAAAGATGTTCCAGGTGACGATATGGAAGAGTTCATGGGCGAGATCGAAATTTCGCCGCCACGGTGCATCATGGGCATTGATCAACACACCCACGCCGAGCGTAATGTCCACCAGGCTGGCGCCCGACACGGCCTCGCCCAAATCCAGATGAATGATCTTGAAGCGGAGCGTGTTTTCCAGGATGTTCAGGAGATTGCAGGCGGGACGCGATCCCAGGTCGAGGTGTTTATGGAGGTCGACCGCGAGGTTGTTGCAGGTTTCAAACCCATTCCCTGAAAAGTCATCCCTATCGAGGGTCGATTGGATCTTCTTCCACCGTCGTTTCAGACCGAGCAAATTTTCCAGATTGCTGTAGTGTTCAAGAAAGGTGAGAAACTGCCGTTGCTCGTTCCGGATGTCGATTCCGGTCATTCTTCGCCAGAGAACAATCGGGTCCGCCGGGACTTTGGATTCGAAGAAAAAGTCCAAGGATCTGCCGTAAAGGCGGGCCATGGCGATCAGTTCGTTCGCGTTAATGTTCCTGGTTCCTTTTTCGATGGCGGAGAGGATCTGATAATGATTGAACCGGAGCTTTCTGGTTGCCTCTGCGAGTGATAATCCCGCGGCTTCACGGGCTTGGGTGAGCCGTTGGGGAAGATGGATTCCTTCGGTAGTTGAAGGTTTCATGGTGGCCCTCCCATAAGAATAATTTGTATTATTTGCGTTCAATTTTCGCATCTCCATAAGATATTCTTACGGGGATGTCAAGGGCCAATATGGGGTATCCATAATCTCCAAACTCCAAAGTGTTTCAATAAAGGCTCCTGACGAGGGGCTCGGATTCAGGGAAAATTGAATAACGGCGCAACGAAGCCTGAGTCCCTGTTGCCGAGCGTTCCCATTCTGACTTCAAATTGCTCCTGTTCGTCGGGAGAGACCCGGAGCGCGGCTCCGGATCCGGGTGGTACGGGGAACGTTCTTGCCCAGGAGGATCAGGCTGGCCGGCTTCAGCGTTTCGCGACCGACGGAAACCGGGTGGCGTCCGTGTGGGGAAGGAAGAGCGCGGCGGTGTAGTGGTCCATGTAGGCGGGTTCGTGGCTCAGGTTGACGTAGGTCATCCGCCGGGCGAGGGCCTGCTGACGCTCGCGGTGGGCCCGGGACAGCAGGAGCAGCGACGAGCCCTTGAGCGAGGCGTTGCCCAGGTAGCGGAAGCGCTCCGGCGGGAGGTCGGGGAGCAGGCCGATCGTCACGGCGTTCTCCAGGTTGAGATGCCGGCCGAAGCCGCCCGCCACGTACACCCGCGCGAGGGCGTCGAAGCCGATCCCGGCCTGGTCGAGCAGAAGCGTGCAGGCCGAATAGACGGCCGCCTTTGCCCGCAGGAGGTTCTCCAGGTCCGCCTCGCTCACCGCGAGCGGCCGGCCCGTGGCGCTCGCGTCGGCCCCGGCCAGGAGGTAGCGGGCGCGCCGGCCCTCCGTGACGACGGCGGGTGACGGCCGCGCCCGGGAGAGGCGTCCGGAGGGCTCCAGCCAGCCGTGGCGGAAAAGTTCCGCCATCAGGTCGATCATCCCGGAGCCGCAGATGCCGCGGGGCCGCCCCGCGCCGATCACCGTATACGACGCCCGGCCCGTCGCATCGTCCGCCCGGACCGCGGCAATTGCCCCGTCGGCTGCCCGCATGCCGCAGTCGATGCCGCCCCCCTCGAAGGCCGGCCCCGCCGAGCAGGCGCAGGTCATCAGAAAATCCCCGTTGCCGAGGACGATCTCGCCGTTGGTGCCGATGTCGATGTAGAGGCTGATCGCCGCGTCGCCTTCCGTCATCTCCGTACAGAGAAGTCCCGCCGTGATGTCCCCCCCCACGTAGCTGCCCACGGCGGGGGAGCAGTGGACCCGCGCCCCGGGGTGCAGGTCGAGCCCCAGCTCCGCGGCGGTGAGCGGCGGGATGGAGAGGAGCGCGGGGGTGTAGGGCGCCAGGCGCAGGTATTCCGGCGGGATGCCCAACAGCAGGTGGAGCATGACGGTGTTGCCGGACAGCACCGCGCAGACGACGTCCCGGGCGGCGAGGCCAAGGTCCTGCCGCATCCGGCGGAGCAGGCGGTTGATCGTGGCCGCGGCACGGGCCTGAAGCTCGGCGAGCCGCCCCGGCGCGGCGGCGTAGTTGATCCGGCTGATCACGTCCTGCCCGCAGGCGATCTGGTCGTTGTAGCCGCTCCGGGTGGCGAGGACCCGCCCGTCGGCGAGGTCCAGGAGCTGGACGGAGACCGTGGTCGTCCCCAGGTCGATGGCGGCGCCGATGCGTCCGGCCCCCGTCCCGGCGGCCAGATCGACGACATGGAGAAGTCGGCCTTCGCGGACGAAGGCGGCCTCGATGCGGCCGTCCCGTCGGCGCAGGGCGTCGGGCAGGGCGCGCAGGACGGGCAGGGGCAGGACGACCTCGGCCTCGCTGCAGACCGGGCGGAGCGCCCGCTCCAGGCGGTCCGCGTCGGACAGGCCGTCCTCGGGACGGGGCGCGGGGACGACAAGTTTCAGGCGCTCCGCGAGGGGGGAAAGGGCGAGGGCGTCCGGGGACAGGTCCGGCGTGAAGGCGGGATCGCCGCACTCCTCGTCTCGGTCCTCCGCCCGCCCCGCGGCCTCCGGGAGGAAAACGGTCAGGTCCGCCTCGCCCACGCGGGCCAGGCAGGCGCGGCGCATATCCGGCGGCAGGTCCGCGGGCGGGGCGCCGGGCGGTTCGGGGGCATCGCCCGCGATCAGGCGGACGGCGCAGCGCCCGCACGTGCCCTGGCCGCCGCAGGGGGCTTCAAAGGGCTCACCGGCCAGACGGAGGGCGTCGATCAGGGGCGCGCCCGCGTCGACGCGGACGGTCTTTCCGGAAGGTTCGAGGGTGACGACCGGCATGAGGGATCACCTCGTCTGTCTGAATGGGCGCTCGGGCCCTGAATTCTGCATTCAAAAGGCCCGGAAGAGCGCGAGCGCGAATCATGGCCGCCCGAACGGATCGGGAGCGGTCCCCGTTTTCCTCAACAGGTCGCCCGATTCGCCGGGCCGTCTCAGGCCGGCCGCGCCAGGACCGACCGGACGAACCCCTCGATGTCCCCCGCCTCCTGTGGGCCGACCAGGATCTTCCAGCCCGGCAGGGCGTCCTCCAGCTCGCCGCTGATCTGTGCCACGTAGCCGGGGATCACGAGCGTGCGGGAGCGGACCTCGTCCTCGACGCGGTTCTCCGCGAAGAAGCGGGCGATGGTCGCGGCGTTGAATTTTCCCGCGGCCCAGGCGGTCAGGACGCTCATCCCCTCGCATTCGGGCACGGCGAGCCAGGCGCTGATGCCGCTGTTCTCGATCTCCCCGGAGACAACGAAATAGGTGAGGGAGAAGTTCGTCGTGACGAAGACGGGCGCATCCGGCGTCGGGTCCCCGAGGGGGTAGAGCTTCGGCTCCACCTGGATCGGCTTCTGCGGGTCGGTGTAGATGTTCTGGCGCAGGGTGAAGAGCGTCGCGAGCTGGGCCGGGTCGAACCCCGGCAGGACGCAGATCCCGCCGTACTTCAGGATCTCCGTGGCGGCCGCCGCCGTGGTTTCGAGCGGGTCCCCGGGCGGAAGTGCGCACAGGAGCGGGTGGCCCGCCGGGCGGAACGCCTCCTTCAGCGCCGCCCGCCGGACGATCGTGTTGAACTGGATCCGGGCGGACGGGTCGGCGGCGGGGAGCGTGAGCAGGAGGTCGAGAAACCCCCCGTCCCGCAGCGTCTGCGCCAGGGCGAGCAGGGCGTCCATGTCCGGGGCGGCGAGGGCCAGGGCGTGATCGTGTTCCCGGGCCGCGGCGAGCAGGGGCGCCGCCGCTTCGGGGCCGGGGCAGCACAGGACGCTTCGGGAGCCCTGCACCCGGGCCGCGGCCGCCGCGAGGGCCGCGGGGTCGGGACTCCGGAGGACCAGGGGCCGGCCGGTCTCCCGCCAGGCGCGTTCGGCCAGGTCGAGGAACCGGTCCGCCTCCGGGGCGCGCTGGGTGACGGAGACAAGATCGACGCCGAAGGTCTCGCCGACGCGGGTGAAGGTGTAGTCCCGGATGCGGGCCAGGATCGCGCCGAGGGCCTCCGGGGCGTCCGTGTCGTCGACGTTCACCGCCAGGAGCGTGGGGTGGAAGAAGGTCTTCTCGTGCCGGTACAGGACCGTCTCGCCGCCGACGAGCAGCCGGCGGTCCGGCCCCAGGGCCACGGTCCGGATGGGGGGCTCGCTCGCCTCGCCGAGGACCCGCCGCGCCTCCTCGGAGACGTAGGGGCACTCCGCCAGCTCCGCCTTCTTGGCGGCGAGCTTCATGGCGAAGGCGAGGCAGGTGTTCGACCCACATTCCTTGCAGTTCGTCTGCGGGAGGAGCTTCTGGATCTGTAAGCCCGTTAAGGCCATGTCACCTCCAAGGGAAAATGCCGCTCCGGCCGGGTGTCACGGGCGCCCGTCCAGGAGTCGGAGGATCTGCTTTTTCAGGGTGCGGACGGCCTCGGGGTGGTACATCACGAGGAGGTCCGCGCCGGCGTACAGGAGCGCGAGCGCCGTCGTCAGCTCCCAGAGGGCTGCGCGCCGCTCCCGGTCGCCCCAGGCGGGGAAGTCGGCCTCCGTGGCCCGGTATTCCTTGACCTTCGCGCACTCCGCCCCCGGGCAGACGATCATCGGCCCGGCCAGGAGCGGGTCGCCCCCGAGCCCCGTCTGGCGGATCCGCTCCATGACGGAGTAGCAGTACTCGATCCCGTAGCCGAGCGCCCCGGTCAGGGGATCGATGACGATCCGGTCGAGGGGCAGGTCCATGTTGGTCATCAGGATGTTCGTCTGCTTGGCGATGTTTACGTCGATCGGGCTCTGGGCGACGACCGTGTGGCCGTAGGCGAGCGCCATGCCGGCGAGGGTCCGGAAGTTTTCCTGCTCCGCCCAGTTCAACAGCAGGTTCTCCCCGGCACAGCCGCGGGCGACCTCCCGCGCGACCTCGTTCCACGACTCGAAATGGTTGTGGCCCGTCACGATCACGGGGCAATCCACGGCGGCGAGGATCTCCCGGACGAGCTTGAGCGCCTCCCGGGGCGAGCGCCCGCCCTTTTCCGGGTGGGTCCCGTCGAGGCGGACGCTGATCAGGTCGGCCCCGCAGCGCTCCACGCAGGCGCGGGCCATGTCCGCGGGCCGGTCGAGCAGGTCGCCCCACGCGGCCCTCAGGACGTCGGGGTATTTTTCCGACACCCGGTCGAAGACCTCCATCGCGACGAGCGGCCGGTGGGGCATCTCGCCTTCCCAGCGGTGGAAGGGCATGGCCGTCGCCCCGCCGATGCGGAGCACGCGGCCGCGCGTGCCGCCCTCCGCCTTCGTGGCCCCAAGCGCGACCGTGTGGACGGGGACCGTCGCCGTCTCCCGCCGCACGGGGAAGGCGCGGATGGCCGCGATCGCCGCTCCTGCGGCTGGCGCCGAAGCGGCCGGAAACTCCCGATCGGATGACGGTGCGGCGGCGGACAGTTCGGCCGTGACGGCCGCCTCCGCGTCCGCGGGCAGGCCACCCAGACGCCGTTCGAGGGCGGCCATGACTTCGGCCACGATCTCCCGGGCGAGGGTCTTTTTCAGCTCCTCCCCGATCCCGGCGAGGAGGTCGGACGTCAGCGCCGCGGCCCTCGGCGCGGGCGCCGCACCACCGGGGGTTCCGGACGCGGACGATTCAACCGCCGGTGTCCCGGGAACGGTATCGGAGACCGGTGCGGATGCCAGGGCCGTCACGGCCGCCGGTCCATCCGTTGTGCCGGCAATGGCGGCGGCCAGATCCGGAAGGGCGAGCGCGGGGTGCCCCACGCGCTCCATGAAGCGGCGGATCTCGGCGGGGTCGGTGGCGACGGTCTCGTCGGCGATCTTCTCGAGGAGGTCCGCCCGGCCCTGCTCGGCCAGGACGGGCCGGAGGTCCGCCGCGAGGAGGGCCTTCAGGTCCTTCGGCATCCAGACGAGGCGCGCATGGCCCCCCTCGGCGAAGAGGAACTTCCGTGAGGTCAGGTACACCTTGCCGATCCCCATGAATCCGGGCGTCTGCGCGCCCCCGCCGACGTTTCCGGCGAGTGTCGAGAAGGTCATGCCCACGGGGGTGTCGCCGGTGAACTCGCGGTTGACCGCCATGATGCCGTTGCATTCCGGGACGTAGGCGCAGATCACCTCGAAGCAGCCGCAGCTCGTCATGGGCCGGTCCATGATCGAGTACAGGCAGAAGGTGTCGACGGTCTTGTGGGAGTTGACGTGGACGTAGTCGTTGACGCCCCGCCAGACCCCCCGCGCCGGATCGAGGCATTCCCCCTTCCGGATCGGCTGGTTGGGGCCCGTCTTGTCGATCTCGTAGGCGGCCTTGCCGTCGAGCCAGTTGTAGGCCCCGCAGAGGCCGAGGCGCTCCGGCGTGATCACGCAGACGTGGTGGGGGGCGAAGGACTGGCACAGGAGGCACGAGTAGAACACGTCCACCGCCTCGTCCTTCAGGCTGGCCAGGCGCCGGTTGCGCTCGTCGTAGACCCGGCGGGCGACGGCGAGGCGCCGCTCCACCTCGGCCCCGTCGGTGACGATCGTGACCTTCACCTTGTCCACGATGGCCGGGAACTGGGAGAGGAAGCGGGCGTGGAGGATGTCGCCGTAGTGGCGCAGGCGCAGCCCCCGGGCGAAGCCCGTCTTGGAGACGCGGGTCCAGACGATGTCGCGCTGCCCCATGTGCCAGATCCCCTCCGCGCCGTTGACGAGGTGGTGGATCTGCCGCTCCAGGATCGATTCGAAATCCGGCTGCATCTTCCGGCCGGCGACCTCCGCCCAGATCGCGAGCGGCAGCGCCGTGCCCGGGGGGACCGCGTCGATGTCCGGGCCGATGATCTCGACCACGCCGTCCTCGATCTCGTCCATGCCGACGGAGGTGACGAACTCGAAGGCCGGGGTCAGGTTGCCCCCGAACTCCGCCTGGGCGTCCTCCTTGCGGACCCGCTCCCCCTCGAAGGCTGGACCGTAGGGGACGGGGATCGGCACGCGGTCGATCTTGATCTTGCAGCCCCGGACCTCCAGGGCGCGGTCCACCATTGTGTCGTACGGCACGGAGGAGACGACGTGCTCGTAGGTGCAGACGCCCGTGGGCAGGATCTGGGGGATCGCCGTGTCGGCGATGACCGGGAAGCCGTAGTTGATGGCCCCGGCGGCGAGCGCGTACTTGTCGGCGTCCACCTCGCCCAGGGCCAGCACGAAGGCGAAGATGCGGTCCTTGTTGTAGTGCAGGTTGGCCCGGTGGTCTCCGGGCTTGATTCCCCCGAAGGACAGGGCGACGCGGTTGGCGAAGCCGAGGGCGTACACCAGGGCGGAGACGTCGCGCCCGAAGGGGACGAGGCGCGTCTCCCACCCGAGCTGGACCCCCTCCTCGGCGAGCTGTTCGGCGAACTGCTTCCCCCCCGTGGACCCCGCCATGAAGACATAGAGGTTCTTTTCCTGGAGTTCGCGGGCGATCCGGACGGCGAGGGCGTTCGTCGGGGCCCGTCCGGTGATGGCGGCGAAGCCGGGGGCGGTGCCGTCCACGAACTCGACCCCCCGCTCCCGCAGGATGATGTCGTTCGCCGCGCCCAGCCAGATGCCTTCGATGGGGTCCGGGCCGCTGACGTATTTGCAGGCCTCGAGGATTTCGCAGGCGAAGAGCGCGGCGATCCCCGCATCGAGGGCATTGCCCAGATAGGGGAGCCAGACCGCGTCGGTGGGTCGGGGCGGGAGCATGCCGGCGGCGCGGGCGAGGATGCGCCGCAGGTCCCCGACGGTCTCCATCCGCTCGCCGGTCAGCGCGTAGATGATGGGCAGCGCGTAGGCGGTGTCGGGGAAGCCGATCCGGCAGCCGTCCCCCCGGGCGGCCGCGGTCTCTGCCAGCTTCTTCGCCGCCCGGTCGATCCAGGCCTTGGCCCCATCGATGGCGCTCGCGCAGATCAGCTTAGACATCGAGCTTCCTCCGGTCGGCCATGTCCATCAGCTTCCGCTCGGCCTGGCGGTCGATTCCGAGGCGACGCCGGCGTTCGGCGAGCAGCCGCATCACGGTCGCCGCCGCCTCCCCCGGGGTCGGGCAGACGTGGAAGGAGGCCCCGCCGATCTCCCGGACTTCCTCATTCAAAAATCGGGTCACGCGCTCCGAGCCGGAGATGTGGAAGGGATGTCCCAGGATCACGTCGATGCCCGAGGCGACGAAGTAACAGCCGATGGAGATCGCCTTTTCACTCATCCACTCCGGAGCGACCCCCACGACGGGGACCTGGGCGATGTCGTCGCCGAGGCCGCCCTCGGCCACGATCTCGGCGGCCGCCTCGAGCAGGCGCGAATTGTCTACGCAACTGCCCATGTGCAGGACGGGCGGCATGCCGACGGCCTCGCAGACCTCGCGGAGGCCCGGCCCGGCGGCGGCGAAGGCCGCTTCCGGCGTCAGCATCCCCGCCTTGGCCGAGGCGATCGCCGCGCAGCCCGTCTTCAGGACGAGGACGTTTCGGGCGAGGAGCTCGCGGGTCAGGGCGTTTGTGTAGTCGTCCATCCGCTCCCGGGGGGTGTTGCAGCCCACGATCCCGGCGACGCCGGCGATCCGCCCCTGGATGACCGCGTCGTTGAGCGGCCGGAAGGAGGCCCGATAGGACCCGCCCAGCATGTACTTGATCGCCTCGACGCTGAAGCCGGCGACGAGCGGTTCGGAGACCGCGGGGATGGCCACCCTGGCCGGATCGCGCCGCGCGAAGTTCGCGATCGCGCGCGCCAGCAGCGCCTTGGCCTGGGCGTAGGCGTCCTCCGCGTTGAAGGGCATGTCCGTCGCCCCGATCGTCCGGGCGATGGCGCTCGTCGAGACGACCTCCGTGTGGTAGGCCTGCGCGACCTCGGTCAGGGACGGCATGCAGCACTGGACGTCGATGATCATCATCTCCACCGCCCCCGTCACAATGGCGAGCTCCTGCTGCAGGAAACTGCCGGCGATCGGGATCCCGTGCCGCATGAGGATTTCGTTGGCGGTGCAGCAGAGGCCGGCCAGAGTGATCCCCGCCGCGCCGGCCTGCCGGGCCTGGTCGAGGATCTCGGGGTCCCGGCTGGCGACGGCGAGCATCTCCGCGAGGGCGGGCTCGTGGCCGTGGACGACGATGTTGACCGTCGCCTCGTCGAGCACGCCGAGGTTCACCCGGCTGCGGACCGGCGAGGGCGTCCCGAAGAGGATGTCCGACACGATGCTCGCGATGCGCGACCCGCCCCAGCCGTCGGCCAGGGCCGTGCGGAAGGCGTGCCGGAGCAGGTGGGCGTAGTCGTGGTCCACGCCGATGTGGGTCCGGTGCATGGCCTCGACGATCATCCGGTCGATGCCGGCCGGCGCGAGCTCCCGGGCGGTCCAGAGGGCCTGCCGCTTGAGCGGCGCGAGCCCCACCGTCGCCAGGGTCTCCTCCTGCGCGGCGAATTCGTTGAGCAGCGTCCCGGCGAGCGCGAGGGCGAGTTCCGCGTCCGTCCGCCCGTCCGATGCGAGGCCGTAGCGTGCGGCCGCCCGGTGGAGGGCCGCCGGGTCCTTGAGCGTGTAGTCCGGGTTCTTTCCTCCGGCCACGTCCTTCAGGAGCAGGACGAGATGCCGGGCGTGGTCGGAGTGCGCCGCCGCCCCGCCCGCGACCTCCCGGAGGAAGTTGCGGGCGACGATCGTGTCGGCGTCCGCGCCGCAGATCCCGGCGGGGTGCCTGGGCGTGATCCGGCACGGCCCCATGTGGCAGATCCGGCAGCAGACGCCGCTCATACCGAACCCGCATGGGGCCCCCATCCGGTCCAGGCGCTGGAAGCTCAGGGTCAGCCCCTCCCGGCCGGCCTTCTTAAGGGCGGCGATGGAGGCGGCGTCGCAGGCGCATTGTTCGGGGGATCGGAGCGGTTTCTCGGCCATGGGATTCCTCACGCGGCGCCGCGGATCGGGACGCCCAGGTGTTGCTTGAGAAAGGCGTCGATCGCGCGGGTGGCCGGATGGTCTCCGGGAAATTCGAGCAGGGATCTTCCCTCCTCCCCCCAGCGGGCCAGGTCATCGTCCTCGGGCAGGGTGAAGAGCGCGTCGACGGGCAGGTCCGACAGGTCGGGCCGGAACGCCGACGCCGGCCGGACCCGGTTCACGACGACGGCGAGCTTCTTGTAGCGGACGTCCATCTCGCGGGCGAGGGCGTGGAGACGCCGGATCGTGGCGAGACCGCGCCGGGAGGGGTCGCCGACCAGGACGAGCCAGTCCACCGCCGGGGCGATGCGGCGTGAGAGGTTCTCCAGCCCCGCCTCGTTGTCGATGACGGTGAAGGGATACTGGCGGGTCATGAGCGCGAGCACCTCGCGCAGGATGTTGTTCGCATAGCAGTAGCAGCCCGGACCCTCCGGCCGGCCCATCGCGATCAGGTCGAACCCGGCGGCCTCCACGAGGCTCTCGGCGATCTTCCGCTCCAGGAACGTCCGCTTGGCGATGCCCTGGGCGTCTTCGTCCCGGATCTTCTCCCGCACGCGTCCCACCGACTGGGCCGCCCGGACGCCGAGGACCTCGTCCAGGCACATGTTGGGGTCGGCGTCGACGGCGAGCACCGGGGTCGCCCCGGCGCGGATCAGGCCCCCGACGATCAGGCCGGCCAGGGTGGTCTTGCCCGTGCCGCCCTTGCCGGTGATGGCGATGGTCCGGCTCATGCCCGCTCCCGAATGCGGATATCGCCCGCGCCGTAGCGTTCCGTCAGAACGGCGGGGAGTTCCGCCAGCAGGTCGAAGACCCGTCCGGCGTCGTCGACGGAGAGCGACCCCGTGCCGCAGGAGGGGGTGAGCAGGGCGGTCCCGGCCAGGCGCGCCCGGTCCAGTCCGGCCAGCCCGGCGATCGTCCGGACCAGTTTGTCGAACCGGTCCGCCAGGGACGCCGCCGTCTGCTCCCGGACCCGCTCGGAGGTCGGCACGATCCCCCAGGCAAGCAGCCCGCCTCGGTCGAGGAAGGTCCGCAGGGCCTCCGGGTACAGGGCGACGCTCTCGCCGTAGCCGAAGGCGTCGAAATTGATGACGTCCGCCCCGGCCTCGACCAGCAGGCTCCAGTCCGTGTTTCCGCAGCAGTGGACGCCGGCCAGCCCCCCCTCGGCGTGAATGGCGTCGACCACCTCCCCGATGAGCGATGTCACGTCCGCGCGGGTGACGGAGATGTACGTCGACGATCCGAAGGCGGCGAGGATGGGCTCGTCGATGAAGCACAGGACGCGCTCCGCCCAGGGGGCGAACGTCCGGATCTGCCACCGGCATTTCAGGGCGAGGGCCTTGACGATCACGTCCCGGAAGGTCTCGTCGTAGTAGATGGCCCGCTTGTCCTGGTCCACGACCGTGAGGGCGAAGGAGAGGGGGCCTGTCGTCTGGACCTTCACGAGCGGACGGCGTCCGCCGTCGGCGGCCAGGCGCGCGGCGAAGCGGTGGAGCCCCCGGGCGAAGGACGGGCCGATGGCGAGGGAAGAGAGATCGGCCTCTCCCGGCCCGGCCTCGGCGGCGGCGAGATAGACCTCGTAGAATGCGGCCAGGGCCTCGGAGGAATCGCCCGCGGTATCGAAGGTCATGCGCTGCCTCGCCTCGTCCAGAACGGCGCCGGGGATGCCCTCGGCGTACTGGATCTCCATCTGCTCCGTGAGGGCCGCCCGGGGGAGCTGGGGCCACAGCGGGCTCGCCGGCAGGGCGCGGAAGATGATGTCGAGCGCGGCGTCGGGATCGGTATGGGGAAAGGAGCCGACGGCCGTGGCCGTGAAGCGCGGTAGGTTCATGGGGACGCCTCCGGGGTGAACAGATGATCGCGCAGGGCCGTCAGGGCGGCGCGGGTGGCCGCGTCCAGGCCCTCCAGGACGGACATCCCGTCGCGATCGACCGCGCGCAGGCCCGCCGCCTCCGGGATCACCCCCGCGATGTCGATGCCGGGGAGCGCCTGCCGGAGGAAGGCCTCCTCCTCCGCGGCGCGGACGCCGTTCAGGACGGCGCGGATCCGCGTGAGGCCGATGTCCGCGGCCAGGCGGCGGATCCGGTGGAAGGCCTCGACCGCCCGCTGTCCGGGCGCGAGGACGACTAAGAGGCCATCCACCCCCCGCACCGTGGCACGGCCCAGGTGTTCGATGCCCGCCTCCATGTCCAGCAGGAGGGTCTCCTCCCGGTTCAGGACGAGGTCCTGCACGAGGGCGCGCAGCAGCGTGTTCTCCGGGCAGGCGCAGCCCGACCCGCCCCTCCGGACGGCCCCGAGCACGAGCAGCCGGACCCCGCGGTGCGCATAGGCGAACCGCCCCGCCAGGTCGTCGACCGTCGGGTTTAGCTTGAACATCCCGCCGTAGTCCCGGACCCTGGCGCCGGTACGCTCCTCGATCAGGGCCTTCTGGTCGGCGATGGTCAGGAGGGCGGCCTGTTCGGCCAGCGGAATGCCCAGGAAGGAGGCCAGGTTCGCGTCGGGGTCGGCGTCCACCGCCAGCACCTTGCGCCCCGCTTGGGCGAGCAGCAGCGCCAGTGCGGCGGTCAGGGTGGACTTGCCGACGCCCCCCTTGCCCGATACGGCCCATTTCATGGCTGCTCCCCCTCGCCTCCCCGTGCATTTTCGGGGGCACCATAAGATTGACCGCCCAAAAAGTCAACGACTTTTCCCCCGTCCGGCGAACGGGATTCGACCGGTTGAAGATGATTTTTCTGCTTGCCTGCATCAATATATGGGGGTATAAGACAAACTCAACCCCAACATGTTGATGCACCGGCCCCGCCGCGCACGGGGCGCCGGACGGGATCAGGGAGGGACCCTTCATGCACGGGAAGATCAGAAAGCGGGACGGGCGGCTCGTCAAGTTCAACGCCGAGAAGATCACGAACGCCATCGCGCGGGCCGGGGCGGCGACGGGCGAGTTCGACGCCCAGACGGCCCGGAAGCTCACGATCCGGGTCCTCAACCTGGCGGAGAAGCTCTACGACGGCAACATCATGACCGTGGAGAACGCCCAGGACATCGTCGAGGAGGTGCTCCTCGATTCCCCCTACCGGAAGACTGCCAAGGCCTACATCATCTACCGCGACCAGCACGCCCGCCTGCGCGAAATCACGCAGAAGATGGAGGTGGACCTGGTCGACCAGTACCTGAAGAAGAAGGACTGGAAGATCCACGAAAACAGCAATATGGATTATTCCCTCCAGGGACTCAACAACTACATCTCCTCGGAGGTCAGCAAGGTCTACTGGCTCAACGAGATCTATTCGCCGGAGATCCGCAAGGCGCACTCGGACGGGGATTTCCACATTCACGACCTCTCCCTCCTGTCGGTCTACTGCGTCGGCTGGGACCTCTACGACCTGCTTTTCGAGGGATTCCGCGGCGTGTCCGGGAAGGTGGAGAGCCGGCCGGCGAAGCACCTGCGGAGCGCCCTGGGGCAGATCGTCAACTTCTTCTACACCCTGCAGGGCGAGGCGGCGGGCGCCCAGGCCTTTTCGAACTTCGATACCCTGCTCGCCCCCTTCATCCGGTACGACGGCCTGAATTACGGCGAGATCCGGCAGGCCCTCCAGGAGTTCATCTTCAACATCAACGTCCCGACCCGGGTGGGGTTCCAGACGCCGTTCACGAACGTGACCCTCGACGTGACGGTGCCCGCCTACTACGCGGACCAGCCCGTCCTCGTCGGCGGAAAACTGCAGAAGGAGACCTACGGCGCGTTCCAGGAGGAGATGAACCTCTTCAACCGGGCCTTCGTCGAGGTGATGGCGGAGGGCGACGCGAGGGGGCGGGTCTTCACCTTCCCCATCCCGACCTACAACGTCACCCGGGACTTCGACTGGGAGGACCCCAACCTCGCCGGTCTCTGGGAGATGACGGCCAAGTACGGCGTCCCATATTTCTCCAACTTCATCAACTCCGACATGAACCCGGAGGACGCCCGGAGCATGTGCTGCCGGCTCCGCATCGACAACCGGGAGCTGGAGAAGCGGGGCGGCGGGCTGTTCGGCTCGAACCCCCTGACCGGGTCCATCGGCGTCATCACCATGAACATGCCCCGCATCGGCCATCTTTCCCGCTCGGAGGACGAGTACCTCCAGCGCCTGGGGCGGCTGATGGAGATTGCCCGGGAGAGCCTGGAGACCAAGCGCAAGGTCCTGGAGGCCTTTACCGACGGGAACCTGTACCCCTACACGAAGTACTACCTCCGGAAGGTCAAGGAGCGGTTCGGCGAGTACTGGAAGAATCATTTCTCCACCATCGGCCTCGTGGGGATGAACGAGGCCTGCCTGAACCTGCTCGGGCAGGATCTCGCCAGCCCCGAGGGCCAGCGGTTCACGAAGGGGGTTCTCGACTTCATGCGGGAGCGGCTGGTTCACTTCCAGCGCGAGACGGGCAACAACTACAACCTGGAGTCCACCCCCGCCGAAGGTACCAGCTACCGCCTCGCCCGGATCGACAAGCAAAGGTACCCCGAGATCCTCTGCGCCAACGAGCCGCGCCTCCGGGAGGCGCAGGCGGAGCCCTTCTACACGAACTCGAGCCAGTTGCCCGTGAATTTCACCGACGACATCTTCGAGGCCCTGGACCTGCAGGACGAGATCCAGTCGAAGTACACCGGGGGGACCGTTTTCCACACCTTCGCCGGGGAGCGCGTCGACGATCCGGAGGCCGTCAAGGCCCTGGTCCGCAAGGTCTGCACGCGCTACCACCTGCCCTACCTGACCTTCACGCCCACCTTCAGCGTCTGCCCCTCCCACGGGTACCTGAAGGGGGAGCAGGAGGCCTGTCCGGAATGCCGCACGCCCTGCGAGATCTATTCCCGGGTGGTGGGGTACCTGCGGCCGATCGGACAGTGGAACCGGGGGAAGCAGTCGGAGTTCCAGCTGCGCAGAGAGTACCAGTTCTGAACGGCGGATGGCGGGGGCGGTGGCGGCCATGAACATCGGCGGCTTCCAGAAGGTTTCCCTGATCGATTATCCGGGACGGATCAGCGCGGTGGTTTTCACCCAGGGCTGCAACTTCCGCTGTCCCTTCTGCCACAACCCGGAGCTCGTCGATCCCGTGCGGTTCGGTCCGCTCCTGAACGAGGCAGAGATCCTGGCCTTTCTGGAAAGGCGGCGCGGCACCCTGGACGGGGTGTCGATCACCGGCGGCGAGCCGTCGCTCCAGCCGGACCTCGGGGCGTTCGCCGCCCGGCTGAAGGCCATGGGGTTCCTCGTGAAGATCGACACCAACGGCTCCCGCCCGGAGGTGCTGCGCGATCTGATCGGCCAGCGGCTGATCGATGCCGTCGCCATGGACATCAAGGGACCCCCGAAAAAATACGACGGCCTGACGGGCGTGAAGGACAGCGGCCGGACGGTCGAAGAGAGCATCGGCGTGATCCTCGCGTCGGGGCTCACCCACGAATTCCGCACAACCGTGGTGCCGTCCCTGCTTGCGGAACGGGACTTCCGCCAGATCGGGAGACTCGTGGCCGGGGCCGCCTCCTTCGTCGTGCAGGCCTACGTGCGGACGAAGCAGCTCGATCCCGCCGTGCCTCCGCCGGGGGCCGAGCCGCCCGACCTGGCCCAATGCGCGGCGCGGGTGGCGCCGCACGTGACCCGGGTCCGGATCCGCTGAGTTCCGGTCCGATTTACATCGTCCCCTGTTTTTGATATCCTGTCCGCCGGGGCCCCGTCCGGGGCCGTTTGGCCGTTCCGCGCGGCGCGCGGGAGACAGGGGCTTAGAGACAGGGGAGGGGGCGGATCATGAGAACATCCACGGCGCACAGGCAGAATGCGGACCGGGCGATGGTCAAGGCCGGACCGGCCAACACCCAGGCCGTCCTGGAGGCGGCCGCAAGGCGGGCCGAGGCCCGCAGGATCCGGAAGGTCCTCGTCGCCACGTGCAGCGGCCGGACGGCGCTCGCCGCCGTTCAGGCGTTTCCCCCGGGAGTTGAGATCATCGCGGTGACGCATGTGACGGGATTTGCCCAGCCGAACCACCAGGAACTGACGCCGGCCAACCGCCGCCGGCTCGAGGAGAAGGGCGTCGCGATCTTTACCGGCCAGCACGCCTTCGGGGGCGTGGGCCGGGGGATCCGGAACCGGCTCGGGGCCTACCAGGTGGATGAAATCATGGCCTTCACCCTGCGCACGTTCGGCCAGGGGACGAAGGTGGCGGTCGAGATTTCCCTGATGGCGGCGGACGCCGGGCTCGTCCGGACGGACGAGGACGTCATCGCCATCGGCGGGACGGTGAGCGGCTGCGATACGGCGCTCCTGCTCCAGCCCGCCAACAGCGCCCATGTCCTCGATCTGAAGATCCGGGAGGTCGTCGCGAAGCCATTCGTGTTCTGACGTCGCGGGAACGGCCCGGGCAGGTCACGACACGGGCCGAAGCGACGTAGGCGGGGGCGGTGCCGGTCAGGCGGTTCTGTTCCGGTTCGCGAAGAATCCCATCAGGAATTCTGCATCCACGGGCGACAGATCGAACTGGAAAACCGCCTTCTCGACGAGGGCCGGGAGGGACTGGTCGGGATTGTCCTCGATGGCGGCGGAAATCCAGGTGATGGCCTGTTTCAGGTCTTCGCCTTCGGGCATAAGCGTTGCCATGACTGCTGTTCCCTTTCTCAAAGCTGCGCGGCGGGATCACCCGCCGAGTCGATAAGGGGCCTGAGCGCGGCGGCGGCCGCGACGATCACAGGCCTCACGATGGGGTCTCCAACGTCTGAACGGCGAAGCCTTCGCAGAAGCGGCCCTTCCCCGTCGTGATGCCCCGGTAGCGGTTGAGCGCGGCGGCGGCCTCGTCGTAAGGAATGCCGTCGAGCTGCGATCGGTGCCGTCTCAGCGCCGCCAGCTTCAGGTCCATGAACGCGCTGATGTCCTCGACGTACGGGACCGCCGTCAGCGGGGTCCACACCTCGTAACACAGAATCGTTCCCACCGCCCAGGGATCTCCGGGGCTTTCGGAGAACCACGGCCCCCCGGCGCGGCGGCTGGCCTCCACCCATAGCCGGTGCGTGACGGCGTGGTCGGGGTGTGCCTCCCGGGCGTGGGGGATGTAGAGGACATCGGGCCGGATGCGGCGAAGAATCTCCACGAGGGCGACGAGGTTCGATCGATCGTGCGCGAGATAGCCGTCGGGGTTTCCGAGGAAGATCAGATCCGCGATCCCCGCGAAGGCCGCGGCGTCACGGGCTTCCGCTTCCCGCACGGCGGCCAGCGCCTCTTTCGTGCGGCCGAGGCCCCCCGCTTCTCCCGAGGTCATATAGACCACCGTGACCGGGTTTCCCCCGCGGATGTGCTTCAGAAGGCTGCCGCCGCACCCGATCCACTCGTCGTCGGGATGGGGGGCGGCGACGAGGATGCGCCGCATGTTCCTGTTTCTCCCCGAAGGCTTCGGGACGAATCCTCCCGGCGCACGTCCGCACGCGCGTCGTCGGGGTCGCTCCCGGATGCCCGCCGCCTCAGCGCAAGCCGCTCTTGCCGGTCCGGGCGCCTCCCCGCGGGAGGCCGGCGGGCGGGTTCAGAAATTCCGGCAGGGGCAGGCAAAGCTGGTTCCATTGATGGATGCAGCGGCGGCAGCGAGGGCTCTGATCGGCGCGGGCTTCACAGGCATCGAGATCGATGAAGTAGTGATGGCGATCGCACCACCGGTGTTCCTTGCCGGACCGCGCCCTCATGGTTTGTTCTGCCGATCCCTTTCCCCTGGAAACGAAACCCCGCCTCCCTGATCACGAAGGGCCCGCGGGGTCGTCTTGTCCTTCCATGCGTCCGTCAAATGGAGATCAGGCGCGTTTCTTGGCTTTTGCCGCCGGTTTCTTGGGTGCGGCCTTTTTGACGGCGGCCCTCGGCGCCGCTTTCTTGGCCGGTTTGGCTTTCGTCTTGGCCTTCGGGGCCGGCGCCTTGGCGGCCGGCTGGGCCAGGGCCTTTTTCTTGGCTTTTGCGGCAGCGGCCTTGCCTTTGCCCATCGGCGCCTTGCAGCACAACAGATCCGCGGTCGCGCAGCCGCACACCTCGTCGACGACGACGATCAGACCGCAGACCTCACAGCTGTACATGTCCCCTTTTTTTGCCTTTGCCATGCCTGTCTCCTCCCTTAGATAAAATGGTTTTTTATCTTCGATTTGAAAACATTCCCGTTGCAAAGATCCGGTTTTCTTGTATCCGAAGCAGGCCGATATTTCAAGAAAATTATCGCCGCGCCCGTGGGGATGCGCGCAATACATCGCGGTAGAGCGCGGCGTAGGCCTTCATTTCCCGGTCGGGGCGATGAAAGGCGACGATCCGGCGTCGCGCGTTTTTCCCGACGGCCGCCCATCGTTCCGGCTGTTCAAGGACGGCCAGGAGCTGCCGCTCCAGTTCTTTCCGGTTGCGGAACAGGAGTCCGGCCGCGCCGGTTCCGAGGTGCGCGTTTCCCGGGATGTCCCGCGCGATCACGATGCGTCCGAAACTCAGGGCCTCCAGGATGGCGTTGGATTCCGACTCGGAACGGGACGTGTTCAGAACGAGGTCGCTCTGCTCGAGGAGGGAGGGGACCTGATTCCGGGGGACCTCGCCGAGATAGTGGATCCAGGGATGCGTGCGCAGGGCCTCGTCCAGGGCCGCCATCGCCGACGGCTCCAGGAGGGGACCGGCGATGAGCAGCTGGAACGTGCGATGGCGGCGATGGATCTTTTTTAATGCGGCGACGGCGTAGTCCATCTGCTTGACCTGTCTCAGCCCGCCCAGCATCAGGATCACGGGCGTGTCGCCGGACAGGCCGAGCCCGGCCCGATAATCGCGGTCCCTGCGCTCCGGGAAATCCACGGACTGGTGGATGACCCGGATCCTGTCCCGGAGGATCCCCAGGCGGTGGAGCCGGGGGAGAAGCGTTTCCTGAAAGACCGTCACCGCCGCCGACCGGGTCAGAACCTCCCGCATGACCCGTCGCTTGTCCGGGTCGGCGAAATCCAGGTTGATGTCCGTTCCCGTCAGGGTGGTGATCAGGGGAACGCCGAGCTGTTCGTGCAGGCGCAGTCCCGCGACGCCGCCCTTGACGGCGTGAAATGCATGCAGGAGATCGGGTGCGGCGGACCGGGCGCGTTTCCCGAGGGCGTCGGGCGACGTCCGCGACAGGTCGAGGATCTCGCAGGAAATGTTCCGCCGGGAGAGCAGGCGGGCGATGCGGTCCACCGTGACGGCGTTTCCCGTGCACCGGGGAAACGCCGTCGGGGTGAGCATCAGGACGTTTATGTCAGGACAGGCGGCGGATGAAATCACGGAGGATCTCCATGACGGTCCGGGGCTGCTCCATGGGGATCAGATGTCCGGCATCCGGGATCAGCCGGTACTCGGGCGCGTGAGGGATGTGGGACAGGGCCTCCTTCAGGTCGATGAAGGCGCGGTTTTCGCTCGTTTCTCCTTCGAGCATCAGGACCGGACACGTGATACGGGGCAGGACGGGCCACGGATCGTACTGCATGCCGCCCATGAAAAGCGCCGCCTCCCGCTCGGGGGCGCAGGTCAGCGTCAGCCCGCCCGCGTCGTCGTCGATCATCCCGTAGCGGATGTAGAGGCGGAGCATCTCCTCGTCCCATTTCTCAAACAGGGCGCGGGAGCGGAGGTAGACGAGGGCCGCCTCCTCGTCCGGCCAGTGGTTCGTGCGGCGGATGGCCTTGGAGGCCAGGGGGTGGTCTTCCACCGTGATGAGGGTCCGGTAATAGTCGCGGGGGAGAAAGATGGGCTCGACGAGGAGCATCCCCCGCGCGGCGAGTCCGCAGTCGGCGTGGGCGATGGCCAGGACGGTCGCCCCCATCGAATGCCCCACCAGGAGCGGACGGTCGAGATCCAGGCGACGGCAGAATTCCGTCAGGTCCCGGGCGATCTCGAGCCAGCTCAGGCCGCCGTGGTTCGGATCCGTGTCCCGGTGGTCGCAGAAGTAGGGGGCGATCACCCGGAAGGACGGGGCCAGCTCGCGGGCGATGGGATGCCAAAGCCAGGGCAGAAACCCGGTGGCGTGCAGCATCACGATCGCCGGACCGTCACCCTCATACAGCAGATAGGACAGCGAGGCGTCGCCGACGTCCTGTGCGAGAATGCGGGGCTCCATTCAACCGACCCAGACCGTGAATTCGTCGAGCCCGGCGCGGGAGCGCGAGAACCCGTTGACCGGGACGTCGGCGTCCGGATACCCCACGGCCGCACCGATGACGATGGTCGCGTCTTCAGGAACCGGCGCGAGCCGGCGGAGCAGTTGCGGATAGTTGACGGACGCGGCCAGGGCGCACGTCGCGATTCCGCGCGCCGCGGCGGCCAGGCAGAAGGTCTGCAAAAACAGGCCGACGTCGAGCGCGGCATAGGCGCGCGGCAGGGCGGCGGGGACGCACACGACGATCAGGCACGGCGCGCCGAACAGGCCGAACATGTCCAAGGCGTAGCGGATCCGGGCGGCCTTGTCTTCACGGGGGATGCCGAGGGCGGTGAGGACGTCCTTCCCCACCCCGACATAGCGGGATTTGAGATTCGCCGGCCACTCCTGGGGCATCTCGATTTCCGGCGCCGGCGCCACCCCGTTTTGGAGCTGCTCCTGATTGGCCTGACGGAAGCGCTCGAGGGGCTCGCCCGTCAGGACGTAAACCTGCCAGGGTTGGGT
>Ga0209606_1000538_pt1 | contig 55745 bp, 39 predicted proteins | sample AD_UKC057_MetaG_FD_184412 | JGI IMG/M metagenome (GOLD analysis project Ga0209606, IMG submission 184412) | Active sludge microbial communities of municipal wastewater-treating anaerobic digesters from USA - AD_UKC057_MetaG (SPAdes) (version 2) | ecosystem: Engineered > Bioreactor > Anaerobic >... | reverse complement strand
CCCCACACTGAACTAAGGGACTAAAACCAGGCGGAAGCCCAAAACGCTGCTGCGATCGTCGGCCCGCTCGCCGTAGCGAATAGACACGCGACAGAGCCCGGCGCCGCCGTCCCAGCCACCGCCGCGACCCACACGGCCGGAGCCCTCTGAAGGACCCTGAGGATTGGTCTGTGAATTGGAGGAATAAGCACCGTACCAATCGCTGCACCATTCATAAACATTCCCGCTCATATCGTAAATACCCAACTCGTTGGGATTTTTTGTTCCCACGGGATGGGTTTCATCATTGCTGTTATCGTCGTACCAGGCCACATCGCTCAGGGTATTGCTTCCGCTGTATTTATAGCCCCGGCTCGATGAACCGCCCCGGGCTGCGTATTCCCATTCGGCTTCGGTGGGCAGGCGATAGGTTTTGCCTGTCAGTTGATTCAGTTTAGTTATATATTCCTGAACGTCGTTCCAGCTTACCTGTTCAACAGGACGATTGGGATCTCTTTTAAAATTACTGGGGTTATTGCCCATCACAGCTTCCCATTGCGCCTGTGTAACTTCGTACTTACCGATATAGTAGTCAGATAATGTAACACTATGTGCCGGCTTTTCATCATTATAGACATTGTAGCCCTGCTCGGAAGTGGCTCCCATCCTGAAAGTGCCGCCTTTCACAAAGACCATTTCAGGTTCAATGGCCGAAGTCCGGCCGGTTGTTGTCTTTGTTTCGGTGGTAGTGACGGCTTTTTCTGTGAGTTTTTCGTTGATAAGTATGCTTTGTCCTTCGCTGACGGAGACTTTTTTGTTGATAGTGGTGTAACCGTCTTTTGTCAGAGAAATACTGTAATCTCCGATTAGGAGGTTTTTGATGGTTTGGGGGCTGGTTCCGTATTGCTTGCCGTTCAGTACAATAGAGGCCCCTGCAGGAGTAGTCATAATGTCCAGGTTCCCCAGCATAGCTTGAAGCTCGAGTTCTATTTCGATTACATCACCGGCTTTTAGTTCTACGTCTTGTTTGGCCGGATGGTGTTTATCCAGCTTGGCTTCGAGGCTGTACACGCCCGGATTGAGGCGGCCTTTCCAACTGCCGGTGCCCACCTGGTTGCCGTTTGCAAAAAGACTGGCTTGAGAAATAGTCTTAATGCTTACTTCAGCAAAGCTGGGTTTCAGTTCTACATTAAGCGTGTTTGTTTGTCCGTCTGAAACCATCACTTTTTGAGTGAATGGTGTAAACATTTCTTTCATCACCTGTATGCTGTGTTCTCCGCTGGACAAAGGACCTGTGGTCATAGGTGTCAGATTGGTCTGCAACTGCCCGTCCACCAACACTTTGGCTCCCTGTTCGGGTTTACTTTCCACCCGGAGATAGCCGTGAGCCGGTTCAAGGCGTATGTTCAGTTCCTCTTTTTGGTCTGTAATGTTTATCGTACCGCTTTTACTGTGATACAAGGGCGCTTCCACTTTGTAAGTGAATTCTCCCGGTGCTTGTTTGGATTGGTATTGCCCATTGGCAACAAAGAGCCCGTCCAGATAAACCATAGCATCTTCAGGGTAGGGGGTAATCACCAACCATTGCGATTCTATCTCTTTTGGTGCTTCTTCCACGGCGGGCGGAATGTATTCCAGGATCATTTCGTAGTCGCGTTTGGGCTGGATGAGTTCTTTGAATACATAGCGCAGCACCGAATAATCGGGATGTGCAATTCTTAGAAATTCAGCTTCAGGAGAAATATAAAATTCCACTTCTCCAACAGTCCAGCTTAACTGAAGGATTTGGGAGGTTTCATCGGTATAAAACTTCAGGCGTTTACGTTGAGTATCGTCCAGATTGATAGTGGTTATTCGTATGTGTGCACAAACCTGTCCGTTATGGTCCTTGACTTGGTTTGTTAATGCTTTACCTCCCGAAGTAACAGCAAACTTATTCACTTGCATTTGTGCCGTACCCGATGTCATAATCAGCAAGAAGCAAACAAGTGTCGTCAAATATCTCGACTTCATTAAAATTAATCTAAGGTTAATTGTGGCAAGCCATTCCGTTTCAAACTGTAAGTTTAACACAGCCTCCAGTTCCAGATGGGCAAATATAGGAAAATTGATATATTTTACAAAAATTAAAATGATTAGAGAAGTAGATACAAAATTAGTCTACTCTGTTTTTTATAATTACCTGTGTGAAATTTTGTTGCCGGATTGTGCTACTCAATCCAAATAGCTATCTATAAGATCACGTTTAATATCAATGTTAATATCCCTGTAACGAGCAAAGGCTTTGCTGCCTTCGGTATGGCCACTCAGTGAGCCTATGAGATTGGGGTCTTTGACTTGTGAATAAAGATTGGCAATAAATGTTCTCCTGGCAATATGTGAACTGGCAATTTCATTGAGAGGTCGCTGTTCTCCTTTTTTTGTTTTGGGATTTAACCAGGTCACGGAGCGTGTTGTGTTTGTTAATGTAAAGACATTCTTGATGGCTTCGTTATACTTTTGAGAAGAAATAAAGGGGAACAATAATGGGTCGTTGTTATCGGCATATTTATTTACAAGCTTGAGTGCCTGTTTCGATAGAGGGACCTCAATCGTTTTTGGATTGCTTTTTTCGGTTTTATTTGCTATGTAGGTCAGTATCCCTTTGTGAATATTTTCTTTTCTGAGTTTAATAAGGTCACTTACCCGGCATCCAACTAAGCATTGAAAGATAAATATATCCCTTTGAATTTCTAGTTTTGGGTTGAATGAAAAATCGAACTCAGCAATTCTATTCCTTTCTTCTTTAGTGATGAAAATGGGAGTGCCATATTTCGCGGAGCCTATTTTATAGTTTTTGAAAGGATTACTGCTTGTTTTTTCTTTTTTGTGCAGATAAACATAAAATGTCCTGATTTTCTTGAGTATACCTATTATGGTATTATCAGATCTTTCTTTTGGTAGTTCTTTTTTGCTTGTGCTGCCGTAAATAGACTGATTGTTTGAAATCAAGAGGTATTCTTTTTTGAGAAAATTCCTAAAACGGACAAGTTGTTCCTCATCAAAGCTGTCTATGTGTAGCTGTAAATTATAATACTTCTCAAAACGCTGTAAGTCACGTTTTACGACATGATAATGCCTTTCTCTTGTTATTGATATATCCAAAGAATTTATGAATTCTTCGAAAAGAGAAAAAAAGCTGTCCTCTGTCTTAACTTGTTGTTTTTCGGGATGATATTTTCTTTCAAAGAATTTTACCAACCAATCTTTATCTAATTCTCCGGTAGAAACATCATAGGCTTGCTGTATTTCCATCTTGATATCAAGAACAGAGTTGTTGAACGCAGTCCTTTTCTTATTGTCATAGGGGATTCTGTCTTTGATTCTTTGCTTTGATTTATCCCATTCATTAGAGTATACGATCAATTTACTTGTTCCAAAAAATTCTTTGCCTCTTCCATCTGAGAGCCTGAAGCGAACGGCACAAGGGACATTTCCATTTTTAGAGGTTCTAATGAATGCATTTACAGTGGCCATGTGAATAGATTTTATAGATTTGGTTGGGCAAATATATAAAACTTGCCCAACATCTACGAAACTTTATGAAATTTTATGCAAGCTAATGAAATCAAAAATACAGCTACAATGCTTATTTACAGATACATATTAGAATATTATTTTTTTAGAGAATTGCATAGAATCGGATCTATGTGCCCCTGTCGGGGTCACCACATACCCGAAAAGAACAAGGCTACAAGGCGTAAAATCAGCCAGGTAGCTTTTTTAATTTTTCCCCATCACTTTGCCAATAATCCTAAAAATCCATCATTCGACAAGACGTTTGTTGAAGATTAGGAAACCAATGTTGATGCCAACGTTCCAATTATTTTTGGGATAGCTCAGGTAGTTGGTAAACAGACTCATGGACACAAAAGGCTGGTGAAACACCAGAGATAACTCACCAAGGAATTGAGTATTCGAAAAAGATCTGCTCAGCACTGTTTCTTGATTAGGTCCCCGTTTGATAGCATCTAGAGGCATAAAGGTGTAAAATTCAGATCTCAGATGCAAAAAAGGACGTATGGTCCAAATAGGCATAATTCCTATGGCAGCGTATTTGTTAGAACGAAAAGCTTCATTAAAAGTACTCAAGGTGTAGGGTGTGGGAGTAAAAGCCGGTGCCTGTATGATACTAGCCGTATAGTTATCCAAAGAACGCTTGTTATTGTAAACAGCATTTAGTATACAGCCCAGAGTAATACTTTTATTAAAATTTAAATAGCCTTCATAGGCAGCCGAAGCCTGGAAATAACCCAATTCTTTGCTTTCCTTGAAGCGGTTCCCCACAGAGTCGGGATAAGAGTAGTTTTCTTCCCCCAGCAAATATTGACACAAAAGATAGTAATGGCTGCCTCCCGTCGGGTATTGCCTGTAATTTAAATTGTTTTTTTCCAAACGAAGGGAAAAATTCGACAAGTCGTAGTAACTGCGGTCAAAATTGGCTCGAGTGATATTGCTTAAGTACGATTGCATATACCAATCGCTGATTCTTCCCACTGAATAGCCAATTTCAAATTTAGCCTGACTAAATGCAGGTATACCGTAACGAAGTTTGAAAAGAATTTCTCTTTCCTGTATAAAAGCCGGGCTTAATTCTTCGTAAAATAATTTTTCACCTTCGTAGAACTTGAAGCTGCTTACCGAAAGACTGGCTTGCAAATAACTGGGAATATACCCCGCCACATCCCATCGCGTGTTCAATCTCAAAGCGTTGTGGATACTGCCTATGTATGTGTCGGCTGAGTAATAGGTGGCCACTTTACCAAATCGTTGGTAACCTATACGTGCATACAAAAGGTTGGAGGTAGAAGAAGAGATGTTTCCGCCCAAAGCGAATACCAGGTTCTTTTCGGTTTTTATATCCAGTTTCAGTTTAAACAATCCGGTGGAAGGATTGTACCAGACTTTGGGAATGATCTGAGATATTCTGGTATCGGCGATCATGGCATAATAGGCCTTGCGGAACTCTTTGAGCGAGAACCTGCGATCTTTGTCGTAGCCGATCATTCTGCGTACAAATTCTTCTTGTTGATGGTTGAGACCGGTGAGTTCGAGTTCGTCGAAAATAAGCTCAGGAAGGTTTGCTTTGAAAGCCTGTCTTTTTTGAGCCAATGAATCCGGATCTTGCCTTCTGGAGATTATTCCCTTAATGGAGTCTATCATAGAAATCCCTAAATCGTAGCCTTTTTGATAGGTTTCCAAGGCTTTGTGAAAATCCATCAGGTACACGTCCTTCAAGTCAAATTTGAATTCTATAAACTCATCGGGAGAAGCTTCAAAATGTGTGGGTTGAATTATTATATGTTCAATTAGCGAAACCACATCGTCTTCGCTGGGCTTGCTGTTAACTATAGAAACGTTGCTACCTATGACAAAATTGGGGTTGAATTCTTTTTGCATGAGCTTCACCGGATAATTATCGTAGATTCCCCCGTCGAGCAAAAGCATACTGTCCACACTAACGGCATTGAAAACCAAAGGGAAACTCATGGAAGCGCGTACGGCATCTTCCAGTCTGCCATTTTTAAAAATTACGGCTTGTTTGCTGTGTACATCGGTTGCAACGCAACGAAAAGGGACAAACAATCGATCGAAATCACCTCCACACAAGGCTGTATACTGACTGTAAACCTGTACAAAAGCGTAGTTGAGCTGGCTGGCATTAATCAGGCTACCGGGTACTAAAGATCTGGGATTGGACAAAAGGCTGTCGCTAAGAGAAAGATAGGTAGAAAAGAATTCCGGGCTTAAATCTCCTTTTCTAAAATAGTCGATGTCTTTAGTTTGAATGGTTCCGGTTGACCAGTAAGTAAAGTCTTCCGACAAAAACAGGGCCATCATTTCGTCAGGAGACAAGCCCATGGCGTACAGGCTGCCCACAATGGCACCAATTGAGGTCCCTGTGACATAATCGATGGGAATTTGGTTCTCTTCCAGGGCTTGTATCAGACCCACGTGTGCCAGGCCTTTTGCTCCGCCGCCGCTTAATACAAGACCAACGCGCTGAGCCTGGGCATAAAATACCAGGCTCAGACAAAAGGCAATAAGTATGCTGCGCTTAAAGCTCATTTATTATCGCAGATTTGGTAACACAAAGTTATCAAAAGTACGATAATTATCCCGGTTAAATGAGCTCACAACTCCTTTTAATAAATTTTATCAGTGATTCGCCCTTGAGCATGCCATTACTCAGGAGAGCGAGGTCAATCAATTGATTTACAGTGTTTTTATTCTTTTCGTCGAGTTCTTTTCCAATGAGTTCCTTGATCAATTTATGCTCTGTATTCAAAACCATGCTGTAACTTACAGGCATGTCTGCGTAAAAACTCAAACCGGGTTGCAGGCCGGACATGTCTTGCATACGACGCATAAATTCGTTCTGGGTGAGCACAATAGGCAGACTGTTTTCGCCAAGAGCGTCCAATTGCAATTCGAAACGAACTTTGTCCATTGCAGGTAATTGTTCGCTAAACAACTTTTTCAGACTTTCTTTTTCCTCTTCACTCAGATTAAGCTGTTCTCTGTCCTTTTTCAGGATCAAATTTTCGATAACATCACTGTCTACACGAACAAAACGCGACTTTTCAAATTTTTGTTCCAGGTGTTGCATCAGAGGTACATCCAATTCCCCATTCATCAATAAGACATCGTAACCGGCATTCCCGGCTGTTTCAATATAGGCGTATTGACTTTCTTTGTCGCTGGCATACAGATAAATAAGCTGACCGTCCTTGTCTGTTTGTTCTTCTTTGATCAGGGTCTGGTATTCTTCGTATGTAAAATATTTGCCGTCAATATTTTGCATCAGACTGAATTCCTTAGCATAGTCCCAGAATTTTTCTTCCGTCAAAATACCGTATTGAATAAATATCTTAAGGTCGTCCCATTTTTCCTCAAATTGTTTACGATCATCTTTGAAAATCTTTTTCAGGCGATCGCCTACTTTTTTTGTGATATGATTGGATATCTTTTTTACGTTGTCGTCGTGTTGGAGGTAAGAACGGGATACATTCAATGGAATATCGGGCGAATCGATAACTCCGTGCAGTAAAGTCAGGAAGTTTGGCACAATGCCTTCTACGGAATCGGTCACATAAACCTGGTTGCAGTACAACTGAATTTTGTTCCTTTGAATTTCTATACTGTTTTTAATTTTGGGGAAATACAATATACCGGTCAGATGAAAAGGATAATCCACGTTCAGGTGAATATGGAATAGCGGATCTTCGCTGAAAGGGTAGAGGTCTTTGTAAAATTTCAAATAATCTTCTTCTTTCAGTTTGCCGGGTTTCTTGGTCCAGGTCGGTTCTGTTTCGTTTATTTGGTTATCCTGATCAGTTTCCTGGTATTTTCCATCTTTCCATTCTTTCTTTTTGCCAAAGATGATGGGTATGGGCAGGAACTTACAGTATTTATTGAGCAGTTCGTTTATTTTTTCTTCTTTCAGGTAATCTTTATTATCGATATACAGGATAATATCGGTGCCACGGTCGTCTTTTTCGACTTCTTCCAGTTCATACTCAGGCGATCCGTCGCAACTCCAGCGCACAGCTTTTGATCCCTCTTTCCAGGATTTGGTTACAATTTCAACCCGGCTCGAAACCATAAAAGTAGAATAAAAACCTAAACCGAAGTGGCCAATAATGGCATTGGCATCGGTTTTATATTTTTCGAGAAATTCTTCAGCTCCTGAAAAGGCTATTTGGTTGATGTATTTATCGATTTCTTCCGCAGTCATACCAATTCCACGGTCGGAAACGGTCAAGGTTTTGTTTTTGCTGTTTAAGCTTACACGAATGGATAAATCCCCGAGTTCTTCTTTAAAATCTCCCACCGAAGCCAGTGTTTTGAGTTTCTGAGTGGCATCAACGGCATTTGAAATGACCTCACGTAAAAAAATTTCCTGATCGCTGTATAAAAACTTTTTTATGACGGGGAAGATATTGTCTGTAGTAACCCCAATACGTCCTTTTTGCATAATTTGATATATTTAAAAATACGATAAAATGATTGAATAATGCTTTTTTCTATCTCATTTGGAACAAAAAAAATGCCAAACACCAGGGAATGACATTTTTTGATTTTGACTGCTATTTTGGCAGCTATTTTTATTTTTCAAGCTTATTCGAGAGAATAATCTTGCTTTCAGCACTATCCAATTCGACTAAAATATGCTTGTTTGTTTTGAATTTCTCACTCAAAATCACTTCAGCCAGTTCGTCTTCGAGGTATTTTTGAATGGCTCTTTTCAGAGGGCGGGCACCAAATTGCACATCATAACCTTGTTCGGCAATGAAATTCTTGGCTTCGGGTGTAATGTCTAGTGTATAACCTAAGCTTTCCACCCGCTGATAGAAGGCTTTCAATTCCAGATCAATAATTTTCAAGATAGAATCTTTGGACAATTGCTCAAAATAAATCGTATCGTCGATACGATTCAAAAATTCAGGAGCAAATGTTTTGGTTATTGCTTTATGAATCAAAGATTTAGAATAATCATTCTGTTTGATGGAATCCGGATAGCCAAAGCCTACGCCTTTACCGAATTCCTTGAGTTGACGAGTGCCCACGTTGGAAGTCATAATTAAAATGGTGTTTTTGAAATCCACTCTGCGTCCCAGGCTGTCGGTCAGCCGGCCTTCGTCCATCACCTGCAGCAACAGGTTGAAGACGTCCGGATGGGCTTTTTCGATTTCGTCAAGTAACAAGACGGAGTAGGGCCTACGACGGACTTTTTCGGTGAGTTGGCCTCCTTCTTCGTAGCCTACATATCCGGGAGGGGCTCCTACCAGCCGTGATACGGTGAATTTCTCCATAAACTCGCTCATATCTATGCGAATAAGCGTGTCGCTGGTGTCGAACATTGCTTCGGCCAGCAATTTGGCCAAGTGGGTTTTACCCACACCGGTCGGGCCGACAAAAAGAAAAGTTCCAATGGGCTTGTTGGGATCTTTCAATCCAACCCGGTTGCGCTGTATAGCTTTTACAACAGCCTCTACAGCAGCGTCCTGTCCAATAATGCGACTTTTAAGCTCGTCCTTCATTCTTAGCAATTTTTTGCTTTCTTCCTGAGCAATACGTTGCAGGGGAACCCCGGACATCATGGCTACCACTTCGGCTATTTTTTCTTCGTCCACCGGCTGACGGTTTTCGGTGAGTTTGGATTCCCAATCTGCTTTAAGGATCGCCAACTGCTTGAGCTGTTCTTTGCTTTTGTCGCGGTAATCGGCGGCCAGTTCAAAGTTTTGCTCGTTGACAGCCTTTACTTTGAGTCTGTTACTCTCGTCAATTTCTTTTTCGAGCAACTCTATGCTCTCCGGAACCTGTACATTGGAAATATGAACTCTGGAACCGGCTTCGTCCATGGCGTCAATAGCCTTGTCGGGGAAATTACGATCGGTAATATAACGGTTGGTAAGCTGAACACAGGCTCTCAGGGCTTCGTCAGAGTAGGTGACGTTGTGATGCTCTTCGTAGCGATCTTTGATATTCTTTAAGATCAAATAGGTTTCTTCGAGAGTAGTGGCATCGACAATGATTTTTTGGAAACGGCGCTCCAGGGCTCCGTCTTTTTCGATGCTTTTTCTGTATTCATCAAGCGTTGTGGCTCCTATACACTGTATTTCACCTCTTGATAAAGCCGGTTTCAGCATATTAGCCGCGTCCATGGAGCCGCTGGCATTACCGGCACCGACCAAAGTATGAATTTCATCAATAAATAAAATAATGTCGGGATTTTTTTGCAATTCGTTTAAAACGGCTTTCATCCTTTCCTCAAATTGTCCCCGGTATTTGGTGCCGGCCACCATGGATGCCAGGTCCAGAGATACGATCCGTTTGTCAAACAATATGCGCGACACCTTGCGTTGCACTATGCGCAGGGCTAATCCTTCTACAATAGCTGATTTGCCTACGCCAGGTTCCCCGATAAGTACCGGATTGTTTTTCTTCCTTCTGCTCAAAATTTGGGCCAGTCTTAAGGTTTCCTTTTCACGTCCGACAATGGGATCGAGTCTGCCTTCCAAAGCAGCCTTTGTAAGATCGTTGCCAAAATTGTCCAGAGCAGGAGTGTCCCTGCCGGTACCCGGTCTGTCCTGGGTTTTTTGAAATATGTCGGGTTTGCCGCCGGTACCGTATTCTTCGGTGTCATCGTCTTCTTCGTCGGTAAACTCAGGCCCCGAAGTAGGGTATTTTTTTTCATAAAACAGGCTGCGCAAGGTCTCCCATTGTACTCCTTCGTTGTTGAGTACATTGGCTGCCAAATTGTTTTTTTCTTTTAGAATGGCCAAAAGAATATGTTCTGTATCCATTATTTCACTTTTCATTCCGTGTGCCTCGAGCAAGCCCATTTTGAGAACTCGCTCGGTAGATGCGCTCAGAGGTAAATCAACGGGATTCTGAATCATCTTTTCCTGCTTGATTTGTTTCTCGATGGATTGCTTCACAAAAGCCACATCCACATTGAGTTTGTTGAGGCAAATCAGGGCTTTGCTGTTTTTTTCCCTCAATATTCCCAACAAAAGATGCTCAGGATCAATAACAGCATTGCCCAACCTGCGGGCTTCTTCGTTACTGAAGCCTAAAATCTCGATCACATCTTTGGAAAATTTATTTGTATTCATCGTTATAATCTTTCTGTTCAAAATGTAAAACCTAAGATAAACATTTATACGGTCAAATGTACTTGTTTTCTATCAGTTTTTCCTTACTATGAGCAAAAAACTTGCCAAAGGACAAAATGTCAGTATAGATTGTCTTGAAAGTGGCTTGATTCCTTGAATTTATTGTTGTTTTTTTTGCCCAGTTTTTTTAAAAGTGCTACATTAGCGTGTTTTTATTTTAACTGTTAAGATTTTTATCAAATGATTGATGAAGAAAGAGTTATAAGGGTTAACATTGAGGAAGAAATGAAATCTTCCTACATAGATTATTCTATGTCGGTCATAGTTTCCCGAGCCTTGCCCGATGTACGTGACGGTATGAAGCCGGTACATCGCAGAGTGCTGTTTGGTATGAATGAATTAGGCAATAATTCAGATAAACCTTACAAGAAATCAGCCAGAATTGTGGGTGATGTGCTTGGTAAATACCATCCCCACGGAGATTCTTCTGTTTATTTAACCATGGTACGTCTCGCCCAGGACTGGTCTATGCGTTATCCTTTGGTAGACGGACAAGGCAACTTCGGTTCGGTTGACGGCGACAGTCCAGCTGCCATGCGTTACACCGAATGTCGTTTGCGCAAAATTGCCGAAGAAATGTTGATTGATATCGACAAAGATACCGTCGATTTTCAACAGAACTTTGACGATACGCTTAAGGAACCAACGGTTTTGCCCACTCGTATTCCCAACCTACTTATAAATGGAGCCTCAGGTATTGCCGTGGGGATGGCCACCAATATGCCACCGCATAATTTATCGGAAATTGTGGACGGAACTATTGCCTATATCGATAACAACGACATCTCTATAGACGAGTTGATGAAATATGTCAAGGCTCCCGATTTCCCCACCGGTGGCTTTATTTATGGGTATTCTGGCGTGAAGGAAGCTTTTGAGACAGGAAGAGGCCGTGTGGTGATTCGCGCCAAGGCCGATATTGAGAGTGGTCCGCAACACGATAAAATAATTATAACCGAAATTCCCTATCTGGTCAACAAGGCAGACCTCATCAAAAGCATTGCCGACCTAACAATAGATAAAAGAATCGAAGGTATTTCGAATGTTAACGACGAGTCTGATCGCAGCGGTATGCGCATTGTCGTAGATGTAAAACGCGATGCCAATTCCAATGTTGTACTTAATAAACTGTTTAAGATGACGGCTTTGCAGTCTTCGTTCAGTGTTAATAACATTGCGTTGGTGTATGGGCGTCCGCGTTTGTTGAATCTTAAGGACCTGATTCGTTATTTTGTGGACCACAGGCACGATGTGGTAAACCGCCGAACTCAATACGAATTGAACGAAGCTGAAAAACGGGCTCATATTTTGCAAGGCTTAATTATAGCTTGCGACAATATTGACCGTGTCATCGCCCTTATTAGAGCATCTGATTCTCCGGACGATGCCAGAGCTGCTTTAATGGAGGCTTTTGATTTGAGCGAAGTGCAGGCACGGGCTATAGTTGAAATGAGGCTGCGTCAGCTTACCGGATTGGAAGTTGATAAATTGCACAAGGAATTTGATGAATTAACCCAGAAAATTGCCTGGTACAAAGAGGTCTTGGCCAATGTGAGTTTGAGAATGAATATCATCAAGGAAGAATTGCTGGAAGTCAAGAATAAATACGGCGATCCCAGGCGTTCAGAAATCATATACGCTTCGGAAGATTTCAATCCCGAAGATTTCTATTCTGACGATCAAATGATTATCACTATTTCACATCTGGGTTACATAAAACGGACGCCTTTGGCTGATTTCAGGTCTCAAAACCGGGGCGGGGTAGGTTCCCGAGGCAGTGAAACCCGCGATGAAGACTTCGTAGAATACATTTATCCGGCCACCATGCACAACACCATGATGTTTTTTACTCAAAAAGGTAAGTGTTACTGGCTTAAAGTGTATGAGATTCCAGAGGGTTCCAAAAATTCCAAAGGCCGGGCTATTCAAAATCTGCTTAACATTGATGCCGAAGACAAAGTGAATGCTTTCATCCGTGTGACAAGCCTTGACGACAAAGAATTCAACGATACGCACTATCTGATCTTTGCCACCAAGCGGGGTATTATCAAGAAAACTCCGCTGGAAGCCTATTCCAGACCCCGGAACAATGGTGTAAATGCAATAACCATACGCGAAGACGATCAAGTGATTCAGGTTCGTCTGACCGACGGAAACAGTGAAATCATTCTGGCAAACAGAAACGGACGCGCCATTCGTTTCCATGAAAGCAACGTCAGACCCATGGGCCGCACGGCTACCGGCGTACGCGGTATGCGTATCGATGAAGATGGCCAGGACGAAGTTATTGGAATGATTATTGTTTCGGAAGACGAAAGCATTATGGTGGTTTCCGAACAAGGCTACGGCAAACGTTCCGAAGTGGATGAATATCGTATCACCAACAGGGGAGGGAAGGGTGTTAAAACCCTGAATATCACTGAAAAGACCGGCAAATTGGTAGCCATTAAGTCGGTGAACGACGAAAACGATCTGATGATCATAAATAAATCCGGTATAGCTATCCGACTTACGTTGGCCGATGTCCGCATCATGGGTAGAGCCACGCAGGGAGTTCGTCTGATCAATTTGGAAAGGCATAGCGATGAGATCGCTTCAGTTTGTAAGGTTACTTCGGAAAAAGAGGAAGAGCTGGAAATAGAAGATCAGGATAATTCAGACGAAGAAGAATTTTCAACAAATCAAAATGAACCGACGGCAGACGAGAATTGATGCTCTTCTATTGACAGAATAAAAAATTCAGATATATATTTGTGTCCAATACATCAACAATATTAAAATATGAATGATATGAAAAAAATTGCTTTATCACTTACAGCCATCCTTTTGTTGTGTGGATGTAATACTTATGCACAAGTTAAAAACGTGCGCAAGGCCAAAGCCAGACTGAATGCCGAGACACCTAACCTTGTCGAAGCCCGCGATGCCATTGAGCCTGCATTGAGCGATTCAATCACCAAAACAATGGCTGATACCTGGTTTACAGCAGGTAAGATCTATTACAAACTGTTCGACCAGGAACAAAAGAAAGAATGGAGCGGCGCCAAAGCTGACGGAGAATTAATGGCACAGTCACTGGCAAAATGTTACGATAGTTTTGTGATAGCCGATTCTTTGGATCAAATGCCCGATAAGAAGGGCAGAGTGAAGCCTAAGTTTACCAAATCCATTACGGAAATGGTACAAGCCATGCAAAATGGTTTTATTAATTCCGGCTCTTTTTATTTTAAAAAGGAGGATTATCAAAGTGCCATCAGGATGTTCGAATACTATTTGGATTATCCGAATCTGAAATTTTGGACAGAGGAAGAAAGATTGGGTTATCAGAAAGACACCATGATTGACGACATTCAATATTACTGCGGGGCTTCAGCTTCTCAGGATGGAGACTCTGAAACAGCCATCAAATATTTTACTTTGCTGTTGGATGTCTATGAGCCCCAGGAAGAAATGTACCAATTCCTGATTTACGAATACGGACGTCTGAAAGATTCAGTTAACTTGCTGGAATTGTATAAGATAGGCGTTCAAAAGTTTCCCAAAAATCCTTTTTATGCCCGTAGTCTTATTAACGTTTATTTAAATAAGAACGATTTGCCCGAAGCTATGATCTGGATTGACAAAGCCATCGAAGAAGACTCTGTAAATGCCACTTTGTGGGATGTGAAAGGCCGGATTTTCGAAAGTGAAAAGAATTTTGAGGAAGCCGAACGTTGTTTTTTGAAAGCTATTGAGATTGACCCCGTTTTTGAACCGGCTTTGGGGAATGTCGGCCGTATTTATTACAACAAAGCAGTCGAAGAACTTGACCGTGTAAACGCCATTAGAGACGACCGGGTTTATCGCCGCGAAAAAGCCAAAATGAAAGAGGTATTTGAAAAACCTTTGCCTTATATGGAGAAAGCACACGAGCTTAATCCAGAGGAAAGAGATTACATCATTGCTTTAAGAGGTATTTATTATAATTTAGGCAAAGGCTTTGAAAAGAAATACGAAGAGATGGACGCTCTTATGAAACAAACGCGTTAAATTCACGCGTACAAAGCCCATAATTAATATTATGTTGAATAGAAAAGGGCTGTTCTCAAAATAAAAAGCTTTTACCCCTTCTACGAAAAAAGCTGTCTCTTTTAGGAGGCAGCTTTTTTTAGATATTCATAGTCGACAGTTAATACGGTGTCTTGATTTTTTGTATTCTCTCATCCGGCACAGTAGACGGGTTTAAAACAAGTACATTATAACAGCGTGCATCCGGTAAGCGGCCGTATAATCATCGGCAGAAATTCTAAATTGATTGCCGGGGTTTTTATTCAGGCTCCCCCAGTTGACTCCGTTGTATTCCAATTCAACTCCCATCCGCCAATTTTTGGGATTATAGGTGTAAGTAAGCATTACGCGAAACATATCCCGAATGTACTGGTATTGATTGCTGGAGGGAATTAATTCCGCGCCAAAACCGTAAAAATTGTAAATGTTTTCATTTGTCGAAGCTGTACTGCCCAAAATGGCTGAATAACCTCCGAAAAGGCCCAATTTATGTATCTGGCCGTATTGTACTTGTGCTAAACTGGCCAAAGTGTTTAGAGACAAGTAATTATGTTCATTATCAATAATGTATCCCCCGATTATGCTGTGATCACTCAAATTTTGTCCAAGCAGGGTCTTGCTTATGATTGACCATCTATTATGGGCAAATTTCAGGTAAGCTATACCCGAGTATGTGTTTAATAATCTGGTGTTTATGCGTTCAATGTTTGAGTTGTCAATCCAGGTTTTTTCCGGACGTATGGCTTTAAAGTCTCCTCCTATACCCGTAATTAGCTTGCCGGTGTTGTATTCGACTCCAAAAAACAAATTGGGAATGACGGCATCTTTTTGATATTGATTGCTTTTTCCCTTAGGCCCCGAAGAGGTATACATTACCTGATAAATGGCTGCTGCTGTCAGGTTAAAATTCTGACCTCTATAATTATAGCGTATTTGTGGGCTGCGGTTTAAAGCCTGAAAAGGCGCTCCGGTATTTATGGATACCACGTTGGGCATTAACTCTTCAATAAACAGCGGATGCCAGGTCTGACCCAGTATCAGGCGGCTTTTTTCCCAATCCAACTGACTGTAAGCCTTGCGTATACGCACTAATACATAGTCGGAGCTACCTCCAAAGTCGGTTTCGATGATGCCTGTATATTTTTGGGCACCAAATATACCTGCAGAGTTGAATTTGAATCCTATACGGGTAGTTATGCTCGATAAACCTGCCGAAGGGGAATTGTTGAGGTCGTCTCCTACTCCATTTGGGTATTTAGGCATGGGATAAAGCGGAAATAAATCGAGAACAACGGCACGGGTATTCCGGTTTTGTACAAAAAAATCGCTGCGTATAAAGCCGTACAAATCCCAGGTCTTTGTTGGAATTTCACTTTTTGAAGAGTTTTGAGTTACGCCCTGGGTTGTATTTTGAGCCGTGAAAGGTAAACTGAGTAAAATACCATAAATCAATACCAAAAATCTTTTCATGTTTAAAGGAGTTGACTAAGATCGAATATTACCGTATAAATCATATATACCTGCACTATAAATTTCGGCGCGGTAAAATTCACCGATTCTAAGTGTCTGTGTTTTGTCAATAAATACTTCCGGATCTACCTCGGGAGAATCGAATTGGGTTCTGGCTATAAAAAAGTCAGGTTCTTCCCTGTCAATTATGACTTTGTGAACTTGTCCGATTTTTTCCCTGTTTATGGAAGCGGCAATTTCCTGCTGTATGTTCATGATCTCATCCAACCGGGCTTGTTTGATTTCCTGTGGAACGTCGTCGGTATAATGCCTGTGGGCGTAAGTGCCCTCTTCGTCGGAATAGGCAAAAGCGCCCATGCGCTCAAACTTCTGTTCTTGCACAAACTGCTTGAGAGCTTGAAAATCCTCTTCAGTTTCTCCCGGATGTCCCACCATTACTGTGGTTCTTAGGTGGATACCAGGTACTTCACTGCGAAGGCGTTCAATAAGTTTCAGGGTGGAGCTGTAATCAATACGGCGGTGCATTTTTTGCAGCACTCCATCGCTGCAATGTTGTAGAGCAATATCCAGGTATTTACACACATTATCACGTTCGCGAATAATCGGCAGGATATCGTAAGGAAAATGCTGCGGATACGCATAATGCAGACGCAACCATTCTACTCCGGGAATATCGGCAATTGTTTCGATCAATTTGGCTAATTGGTAGTCTTTATAGATATCCTTGCCGTAATAGGATAGATCTTGGGCAATCAGTTGAAATTCTTTCACTCCATTTCTGGTTAAGTCGCTAATTTCCTGAGCAATATCTTCGATTTCTCTGGAGCGGTGCCTGCCGGTAATAAGTGGTATGGCGCAAAAAGAACAGTCGCGGTTACATCCTTCCGAGATTTTAATATAGGCGTAATGAGAAGGTGTGGTGAGGATGCGGCTATTTTTGTTTGCCTCATGGTATACTTCTCCAAGTTCACTCAGTATGTTTTGCCAGTTGAACTTACCGAAATAAGCATCTACTTCCGGAATCTCTACTTTAAGTTCCTCCATGTAGCGCTCTGATAAGCAGCCCATTACAAAAAGCCTGCTTATATCCCCGCGTTTTCGGGCTTCCGCATATTGCAAAATGATTTCTATGGATTCTTCTTTGGCATCCTGAATGAAACCACAGGTATTGATTATGACCACTCCCCCTTCGGCATCGTCGGAATTGTGTTTGATACGATAACCGGCCCTTTGAAGCTGATATAGCAATTGTTCCGAATCTACCAGGTTTTTGGAACAACCCAGTGAGATAACACTGGCCACTTTGGGAGTCTTCTTATCCATTTAGAACTGGCTGCCAAACAAAGCGTTTACAAATTCTTTGCGGTCGAATATCTGGAGATGATCGATGCCTTCGCCCAATCCAATGTATTTAACAGGGATTCTGAATTGATCGGAGATGCCCAGCACCACACCACCCTTAGCTGTTCCGTCTAGTTTGGTAATAGCCAGAGCATTGACTTCGGTAGCCAAACTGAATTGCTTGGCCTGTTCAAAGGCATTTTGTCCGGTGGATGCATCCAAAACCAATAAAATTTCATGTGGAGCTTCAGGAATCAGCTTTGCCATTACTTTTTTGATCTTCGTCAGTTCATTCATCAGGTTGATTTTGTTGTGTAACCTGCCGGCGGTATCGATAAGTACCACGTCTGCCTGGTTGCTAAGCGCCGAATTGAGGGTATCGAATACTACCGAAGCCGGATCCGAGCCCATTGCTTGTTTTACAACATTCGCTCCTGCCCTTTCGCCCCATACACATAATTGCTCGATGGCTGCCGCCCTGAATGTGTCGGCCGCTCCAATGAACACTTTTTTGCCGCGCTGTGTGTATTGATAAGCCAGTTTGCCAATGGTGGTGGTTTTCCCTACACCGTTGACACCTACCACCATAATGACGTAAGGTTTGGTGTCTTCGGGTATAATAAAATCTTTGGAAGCTTCCTGATCGTTTTCTATGAGTAATTCAACGGTCTCTTCGCGCAAAATAGAGTATAATTCATCGGTATTCAGGTATTTGTCTCTTTCAATACGCTTTTCTATTCGTTCGATAATCCTTAGAGTAGTATCCACTCCTACATCGGATCCAATCAGAATTTCCTCCAGTTCATCCAGCACCTGGTCGTCTACTTTTGATTTACCGGCGATGGCACGATTCACTTTCGTGAAAAAACTTTCCTTGGTTTTAGATAAACCCTGATCGAGCTTTTCCTTTTTATCTTTAGAAAAAAAACTGAAAATACCCATACATTCCCTTGTTATATATGCACAAAAAGGCTGTTTTCGTGAAAAAACAACCTTTATAGTCAGAAATAAACAGCCCTATTTATTTTTTAACGTATTCGTTGACTTTTTCTACGGGTACCATTTCTTCCTGGAAAGAATAGGCTCCTGTTTCGGGCGTTTTCACCATCTTAATAACTTTCACCATATTACGGCTACCGACATCATGCAAGGTAGCTACTGTTTTCTTTGCCATGTGTCTATTTATTTAATTTCTTTATGTACAGTGACCTTCTTAAGAATAGGATTGTATTTTTTTAATTCCATTCTGGCAGTCGTATTTTTGCGGTTTTTAGTAGTGATATAGCGGGAGGTCCCGGGCATACCGCTTTCTTTATGTTCCGTGCACTCCAGGATAACCTGAACTCTGTTCCCTTTTGCTTTCTTTGACATGAGTACTCCTCCTAATTAAGAATTTTTACTTCTTCCAAGCGCAGGAAACCATCTTCCCCGGCCTTCTTGATAGCCTGATTCAAACCTTTCCGGTTGATGATGCGCAATCCTGCAGCAGAAATGGTCAATGCAATCCAACAGTCTTGTTCTACCCAATAGAATTTCTTTTCGAACAAGTTGACATTGAATTTGCGTTTTGTGCGTCTCTTAGAGTGAGAGACGTTATTGCCAATCATTGCTCTTTTTCCAGTAATTTGACAAACTTTTGACATCGCTGTATGTTGTTTTTGTGTTTAATTGCTTTTACATCCTCTTGTGTGCGAGTAACAAGAATAGATTTTTGCGGGTGCAAAGATCATCTTTTTTTGACAAATATCCAAAAATGAGGGAATAAATTTTATAAAAAATACAGTTTGAGCTTAAGAGACAGATTTACAAGTACAAATAATCCAATAACAAAATCAAAGCCTGATGCACCGACTGTTCAATGTTGCCTAGCCTATCCGATTGAAATTCAAATTTTCTGGATAAACACCGGTCATTGTCGGCCAAGGCAATAAAAACGGTGCCGACCGGCTTTTCAGCACTGCCTCCTGTGGGGCCGGCTATTCCGCTCAGGGCAATACCGATATCGCTTTTCAATTTAATTCTGGCTCCTGCGGCCATGGCTTCAGCCACCTCCTTACTCACCGCTCCTTTGGTCTGCAACAGGGTTTCCGGCACCCCAAGCCATTGTTGTTTAAGCTCGTTGGCGTATGAGATGATGCCGCCTAAAAAATAAGCCGAACTGCCGGGAGCCCTGGTAAGCCTGGCTCCGACCGCTCCTCCCGTACAGCTTTCGGCCAGAGCCAATTTAAGTCCTTTTTTTATTAATACTTGTCCTAGGGCTTCTTCCAGGGTTTTAACCCCTTCGGCAAATATAGCAGATCCCAGCCGGCTTCTTAAGCCGGCAAGCTGCGTTTCCAAAAGACCGATCAATGTTGTTTCGTCATTATTCTTTGCGGTAAGGCGCAACAGCATTACCGAACGCTGAGGAAGATAAGCCAGTTTAAGCTCCGGAGGCAAAGCGTCTTCCCAATCGGAAATAAATTCGGCCAAAACAGCTTCCGGGTAGCCTTTAACCCAAATGTATCGTTGAAGGATGGGATGCGATTGCACCTTGTTTAGCAGGCGCGGCATGATCTCTTTTTCCATGCACCACATCATTTCCAGAGGAACTCCCGGCATGGAAACCAGAATTTTCCCCTCTCGTTCAAACCAGGTGACCGGCGCTGTGCCCCTGCGGTTGACGATGACTGTACATGCTTCGGGGACTTCGGCTTGTGAACGATTGAAATCGTTTATTGTCCGTAGGCCCCGCTTATTGAACAGCCCGGTCATGTTATCATAAACAGCCTGATTGAAAACCAGTTTAGTCTTGAAATAGGAACATAGACAATGCTTGGTAATATCGTCTTTGGTTGGACCTAAGCCACCCGTCAGCAGGACAATCGGGGAACTGCCCAGGGCTGAATCCACAGCCCGAAAAATAGCCTGAGCGTCATCGGGAACTGAAGTTATTTTATCCACTTCAAAGCCCGAGCGATTCAAAAAAGAAGCTATCCAGGCTGAATTACTGTCTACTATTTGCCCGTTGATGATTTCGTCACCTATCGTGATGATTTCAACGTTTTTGTATGCCGGAGTAATACTACTGTCCATGGTGGTTTATTTAAATGCTGACTCTGGAATAGGGTGCTGCGTCCATTCCGCAAAAATCCCGATCAAGGAATTTGTAATAGCCTCCTACGGCAATCATGGCGGCATTGTCGGTAGTAAAAGACAAAGGCGGAAGATGTATGGTCCAGCCTTTCAATAAGGCTGTTTCTTCTACCGCTCTGCGCAAGCCGGAATTTGCCGATACACCTCCGGATAAGGCTATTTCTTTGATATTTAAATCCTTACTAGCTTTTATGAGTTTGTCCATCAAGATGTCCACAATAGTGGCCTGCAAAGAGGCGCATAAATCGGCTCGGTGATCCCGGATAAAAGCTCCGTTTACAGCCATTTCATCGCGTAAACGATATAAAAAAGAGGTTTTAAGGCCGCTGAAGCTGTAGTCCAAACCCGGAATTTGCGGTTTGCTGAAACGAAAGGCAGCAGGATTACCGCTTGTTGCCAGTCGATCTATTTGAGGCCCGGCCGGATAGTCCAGGCCCAACATTTTACCGCATTTATCAAAGGCTTCTCCGGCAGCATCGTCTATGGTTTGTCCAATAATTTCCATCTCTCTGACAGAATGTACCAGCACCAATTGAGAATTACCGCCCGATACCAGAAGGCAGATAAAAGGAAAGTTGGGGTCGGACTTTTCTTTACCTTCCACACGGATAAAATGAGCCAGAACATGTCCTTGTAAATGGTTCACCTGAATCAGTGGCAAATTAAGTGCAAGGGCCAGCCCCTTAGCAAAGGAGGTGCCAACAAGTAAGGAACCCATCAAACCGGGGCCCAGGGTAAAAGCTATGGCACTCAGGTCTTTTTTGCTAATTCCTGCTTGTTTTAGAGCCTGGTCCACTACGGGTACAATGTTTTGTTCGTGGGCGCGGGAAGCCAGTTCGGGTACTACTCCGCCGTAGGCTTTATGAATTTTTTGACTTGCAATGACGTTGGATAAAAGGCTACGATCTTTTAAAACAGCAGCAGAAGTATCATCACAAGAAGATTCTATCCCCAAAATATATGTAGATTTCATAGATTTTCTTATTTTTGCTGGTTCGTAGCTCTCAGATTATTAGGGAGTGCAAAAGTACAATATATCGCTTGAAAAAGAAAGGTTTTTATTGGCTATTCTCGTTGTTGGCAATCGTCCTTTTGCCGCTTCTTTTGCTGAACAACAACAAGTTTCAACAAAAGCTGTTACAACATTACGCCCAGTTACTGGCTCTGGAATATAACCTGGAGCCGGACTTTGAGTCTTTTCATTTTCAAATGGATAAGAACATACTGATCCAGTTTGAGGGGCTTAGATTTGCAGATAGTCTGGGGCAGATTTTTTTTCGGGCCGAACGCTTGGATATTAACGCACGGACTCTGCCTCTTTTGCTCTATAAGCAACTGGATATTACAGATATCAGGCTTATTGGGGCAAATGTTCAACTTTACAGAGTATACCACGACAGTCCACTGAATATTGCTTACCTGGGCCGGCTTTTCAAATTCGAGCGTCAAATCTTCAATTCCATCAGGATATCCTCTCTTTTAATGAAAGACTGTTCCTTCAGCTATGATGTGATTACTGCACCAGAACTGTCGTTGGACCCATTTTGGGCAGATAAAAAAAACTTCGATGTCAACCATATAGCAATTAAAAAACTGAATACAAAACTCTCATTAAAAATTCCCAGAAAGGCTGCCCCAAAGCTGACAATGAACTCTTTTTCCATGGAAGAAGCCGGAGGATTTGTAATCAACGATTTGATATTAAAAGCAATATTTGACGACAATAGCCTCAAAATGGACAACTTCAGCCTGGTTTTGCCTGAATCAAGCATGGGAATAGACAAGCTGGAGCTCGCTTACGATGTCGATTCTGGAGGGCATCCCAAATCGTTTGTGTTAAAAGATCCTGTAGACGTTAAATTGGCTCTGAGTTTTTCTGATATAACTGCTTTTTTGCCCTTCGATTTACAACTGGATAATAGCAGTGCCGACTTAGCATTTACAGTTATGGGAGGAAAAGATCATTTGGAGTTGAACGAACTCTATTTTCAAATAGATAGTGTAGTGTATTTCAATGGCAATGTAAACCTGAACGAAATCGGAGATGAAAAACAATTTAAGTTGCTGTCCGCTGTGGACTTTTTACATCTGCAACCGGAAGCCCTTCACCTGATACAAGCTGTTTTTTCGATACAAGACAGCGTCATACCCCCTGTGGTTTACAAGTTGGGTGAAATGGATTTCTGCGGAGTGATTGCTCTGGAGCCTGAAAATTGGAATATAACCGGTGAAATATCGGCCAACCCCGGAAAGTTGTCGATCCTGACTCAGATGGAATATTCTTCTTCGGACGCTGTTTATGATTTCAATCTGCACTTGAATTCTGATTCCTACGCTCTGAACAAGTTATTTGATAGTCGTATTACCTTAGGGAAAACAGCTTTCGAAATAGACCTAAATGGAAAAAAAGCCGGAATAGACCCTCCTATTGCCGACTTAAACGCAATATTCAAAACCCTGCAAATAAACAATTACACTTATCATACCATTTTGCTGGATGCTTACTACAACGGTCACGGATTTTACAATGCCAACCTGAACTCCAAGGATAAAAATTGTTTATTGGATTTAGCCATATCACTGAATGATTTGGGCGACGAAGCTGCCATCAGTTGCAATCTGAATGCGCATCGTATTGATTTACAAAGCTTAAATTGGATGCCGGCCGCAGAAGAAGATAAAGGTTCAGAACTGTCTTTTAATATGCAGGCCGATTTAAAAGGTAATACATTGCAACAACTGAGAGGACGTTTAAATATAGATTCTCTGCGGTTTGAAAACAATAGTGAATTGTTTGAGCTGGATAATTTTTACGCATTGAGCGGTAAAAATGGAGGAGAACGCTATGTATTACTGAAATCAGATCTGGTCGAAGGTTGGATGTATGGATACATTGATATGCCAAATTTGCTGGAAGATGCCCGAAACAAGACATTGTTGCAGTACTTTCCCACCCTTTTTCCGGACATAAAGGGGGATACGCGCAGCATGAACAACTATGATTTCCGTTTTAAGCTTGACGATACCAGGAGCTTGTCACGAGCATTGAATTTACCTTTAAGTCTGCCCTCCGGCCTGGTTTTCGATGGTTATTTCAGAGATGAGTCGGCATTGTTTGCACTCAATTTGAATTCTGAAGCTGTTGAGCTGGACGGATGGCGCATCCGTTCTCTTAAAACTACGCTTGATAATCCTTCCGATTCCCTACAATGGCATTTTTCGGGAATACTTGAACGTGAGGATACCAGCAGGATAAATGTGGATTTTGCAGCCAGGGCCTTGAATAACGAATTGTATTGGGAAACCCATTGGCACAACGATACCGGATCAGTATATAAAATTTATTTGAGCAATATTTTGCGATTTGAACGGAAGAATCCTAAATCGCCTTTGAGCATATTTTCCGCTTTAAATCCTTCGGAATTTGTAGTGAGAGACTCCTTATGGAAAATGGAATCATCAGATTTACAATGGGATGGAAAAAAATTGATAGTAAATAATTTTCTGGTACATCACAACAACCAACACATAAAACTCGATGGAACTTTAGCTGCAGGCAATGAGGAAGAGTTTTTGGTTGATTTAAGTGAGGTCAATCTGGATTACATTTTTGAATTATTGCCGCGCCGGAGAGAAAAACCCCTGCTTTTAGGAGGAAGTATCAGTGGCGCTGCACAGATAATCAATTTATTTGAAGAACCTAAATTAAATGCTTCATTGAGTGTTGAAAATTTTTCTCTCAACAAAGCAGTTCTGGGAGATTTAAACGTTAATTCAAGCTGGAATGAAGAGATTTCCGGCATAGAAATGAACGGCATTTTGTTAGACGGAGGATTACAGGTAGCCGAAGCAAAAGGTGCTATATTCCCTGCCGCCGATTCTATTTACTTGTGGATAGATGCGGAAAAAGCGAGACTCTCTTTTATAGGAAGCTTTATTGAAGATGTTATTGAAAATTTGGATGGTTACGGCAGCGGATACGTCGAAATAGCCGGAACGTTTAGTAACGAAAAGGTTGGTGTAACCAGCGACTGCTATGTGGAAGAGGGTGTAATCGGGGTGGATTTACTCCACTGTAACTACTATTTTAACGACTCCCTACACCTGACGCCTCAGGGTATCTTTTTCAAAAATATCAATGCCAGAGATAACGAGGGAAATCCGGCTGTAATAAACGGCACCATCAGACACAACTATTTTAAAGACTTTGCTCTGGATCTGAATATACAAACCGAGAAACTTAAAGTTTTTGACATCGAACCCTCCTATGCGGAACCATTCTACGGCCGGGTGTATGCCACCGGGACAGCCATGTTGAATGGCCCTTTAGAAGACATCCAGATGGACATCAATATGCGCACCGACGAACGCAGCAGTTTTGCCATTACACTAGCTGAGGAATCGGAGGTCAGCGACTACAGTTTCATAGAATTTGTCGACCGCGACAAGGAGGCTCCAAAAGACAGTATTAATGAAGAGCAAAGACTCTTGATACCTTTAACCAGGAAGACTGCCGAAACTCCAGAAGGCAGACTTAATCTAAATCTACAGATTGAGGCTACACCTTCTGCCGAAATTATTTTGATAACCAATCCTACTACCGGGGACGAGATCAGGGGTCGCGGAAACGGAAGCATCCGCCTGGTGTACGATAATATCGGCGATATTGAGCTCTACGGGCGTTACACCCTGGAATCGGGTAGCTATCAGTTTATTATTCAAGACCTTTTGCGAAGAGATTTTAGTATTTTACAAGGGAGCACCATTAATTTTTCCGGCAACCCACTGGAAGCAGACATGAATATTAACGCAATTTATTCGGTGGTAAATGTATCACTTAGCGATTTGTTGGACGAAGCAGAAATTGCTGCCTTAAATTTGAATCGCAGCAGTATTCCGGTCAATTGCAGTTTGTTGTTAACGGGAGAACTACAACATCCCAACATCGAATTGGGGCTGGACTTTCCATCGGCCGACGAGGAATTGAAACGCCGGGTAATGAATGTAATCAACACCGACGAAATGCTCAACCGGCAAATTGTATATTTGATGCTATTGAACCGTTTTGCAGCCGCCGAAAACACCCAGGCCCAAGCCGGCAATAACGTAAATGCGGTGGTTGGTGCTACGCTTTCTTCCCTGTCGAACCAGTTGAATAATATGATTTATCAGGCGCTGGGCTCTTCCTTCCTGACTTTTGACTTTAACTACCGTTACGACGATTTGGTGTCACAAGGCCTGGGAGAATGGCAGTTGGCCATGAGCAGCCAGCTACTGGATAACAGATTGATCATTAATGGCAATATCGGATCCCGCGAAGACCTGGTTAGTAATAATACTCAATTTATTGGCGATTTTGACCTGGAGTATAAATTCTCTCAGTCCGGACGCTGGAGGCTAAAAATGTTCAACCGCTCCAACGACAATCGTTACTTTAAATCGGCCATGACTACTCAGGGCGTGGGCCTGGGATACAGGGAAAGCTTCAATAATCTACTGGAGCTAAGACAATTGTTTGCTGAGCGCATTGCCGATCAGATCATCAAAAGCCTGAAAGAATCCGACTTGAAGAAATAATTTTCAATAAGCCCGGGCAAAAATTACCCGGCGGGCCGAAGGCTTACCGCTGAAAATACAGGTACCCGGAGTCTGATCCCCATCCAAAGGAATGCAGCGTATAGTTGCTTTGGTTTCGTTCTTAACCCTTTCCTCGGTCTCCGGACTGCCATCCCAATGACAGGATAAAAAGCCTCCTTCTTCGATTTTCTCCTTGAATTCATCGTAGGAATTCACTTCAAAAGTATTTTTGCTGCGATAGTCCAGGGCTTTTCGATATATGTTCTGCTGGATATCTTCGAGTAGTTCTTTTATATAAAGTCCAATACCTTCCATCGGACGGGTTTCCTTGCTCAAAGTATCACGGCGGGCAACTTCTATGGTATTATTCTGTAAATCTCTTGCTCCCAGAGCCAAACGCACGGGAACCCCTTTGAGTTCGTATTCCGAAAATTTCCAGCCGGGTTTTTTATTGTCGTTGTTATCGTAACGAACACTAATGCCTAAATCCTTTAATATCAACATTATATTGGACACCTTCTCATCTATTTCTTTAAGCTGTTCGGCGTTCTTATAAATAGGAACGATTACCACCTGGAAGGGAGCCAGCGCGGGTGGCAGTACCAGGCCGTTATCATCTGAATGAGACATAATCAGAGCTCCCATCAAACGGGTCGAAACGCCCCAGGAAGTGGCCCAAACGTATTCGAGTTTGTTTTCTTTATTTAGGAAAGTGACGTCAAAAGCTTTGGCGAAGTTCTGTCCCAAAAAGTGTGAGGTACCCGATTGCAAAGCTTTGCCGTCTTGCATCAGGGCTTCGATGGTGTAGGTTTCCAGAGCACCCGCAAAACGTTCATTTGCCGTTTTTACCCCTTTTAGCACCGGCATGGCCATATATTTCTCGGCAAAATCAGCGTATAGGTTCAACATTTTGATGGCTTCTTCTTCGGCTTCCTGTTTGGTGGCGTGAGCGGTATGCCCTTCCTGCCACAAAAATTCGGCGGTGCGCAAAAACAACCTGGTACGCATTTCCCAGCGGACCACATTGGCCCATTGATTGCATAATATGGGCAAATCTCTGTAAGATTGGATCCAGTCCTTATAGGTGCTCCAGATTATGGTTTCTGAAGTAGGCCTTACAACCAGCTCTTCTTCGAGTTTGGCTTCGGGATCTACTATCAGTTGGTTTCCGTCGGGAGATTTTTTGAGCCTGTAATGTGTTACTACGGCGCATTCTTTGGCAAAGCCTTCTACATGTTCGGCTTCGCGGCTCAAAAATGATTTGGGAATAAACAGAGGGAAATAGGCATTTTGGTGTCCGGTTTCCTTGAACATTTTGTCCAATTGAGCCTGCATTTTTTCCCAAATGGAATAACCATAGGGCTTAATGACCATACAACCCCTGACGGCAGAATTTTCTGCCAAATCGGCTTTAATGACCAAATCAGTATACCATTGTGAGTAATTCTCGCTGCGGGAGCACAATTCTTTCAATTCCTTCGCCATTGTATTTTCTCTAAAATTTATTGAAACCGCAAAGCTACTAAAAAAGATTTGTTTGAGATTTACAATAAATACTTAAATTAGCGGCTCTTATTGAAAGAGGAAATTAAAACTAAAGAGTTATGCTTGAATCCTTGTCCGCCCTTGATCAGGTGACCATAAACTTTTCTTCTGCAGGAACCCACCTGGTAAACAGTATTTTAGCCTTAATTATGTTTGGAGTTGCTCTGGATATTCGTCTGGGCGTTTTCAAAGAAGTATTGGTAAAACCTAAAGCACTGATAACGGGGCTGGTTTCCCAACTTATTATGTTACCTGCCGTCACTTTTTTACTCATTATTGTTTTTCATAAATGGCTCACTCCTACTGTCTGTATGGGAATGATTTTGGTTTCGGCTTGTCCGGGAGGCAATATTTCCAACTTTATGACCAATCTGGCCAGAGGCAAAACGGAGCTGTCGGTCACTATGACAGCCATCAACACCGCCCTCGCTATTTTTACTACGCCTTTGATTTATAAAATATACGGTGGATTATACGTTGATTACATGTCGAGGGCTTCCGGCAATTTGTTGCAACCCATAGTCATCCCATTGGGCCAAATGTTCTACACTATTTTTATTCTTCTGGGAATTCCTTTAACTCTGGGTTTGCTGTGTACCCATTTCTTTCCGAAATTCTCACAAAAAATATCTCCAGGATTTCGCAGAGTTTCTATGGCTCTCTTTCTGTTGATTGTAGTAATGGCTTTTTCCAACAATTTCAGTCTGTTTTTAAAACATATACAATGGATATTTATTATTGTCCTTGTTCACAACGGATTAGCTTTATTGACCGGTTTTTCGTTTTCCTCTTTACTAGGGGTAAATCGCGGAGAGCGGAGAGCAATAACCATTGAAACGGGTATTCAGAATTCGGGTTTGGGATTGGCCCTGTTGTTTAACCCTAAAATATTTCCCCCGGAAATGGCCATAGGCGGTATGCTTTTCATTACGGCCTGGTGGGGTATCTGGCATATAGTTTCGGGCCTGAGCCTTTCCTATTTCTGGTCAAAAAAACCTTTGGATTAAGCAAATACCTTTAATAGTTCTTTTGTTGTGTTTTTTTTCAGTTCAAAAAAAACGATCGAACGCAATTCTTTGTTCTACATTTTATTGCGTTTTTATACCCGCATTTGCCTTCGTTTTTTTTACAAAAACATCCACTATACCGGTTGGGAAAACATTCCCAAAAATGGACCGGTAATTTTTGCTCCCAATCATCAGAATGCCTTAATGGACGCACTTGCTGTGCTGCTTTGGCAAAAAAAGCCCGTTGTTTTTTTGGCCAGGGCCGATATGTTCAAAAAGAAATTTATCAGTCGTCTATTGCGTCTCATTAAAATAATGCCTGTTTACAGGATGAAAGACGGTTATTCCAAATTGACCAAAAACGAACAGCAATTCAAAGAGGCTAGTTGTGTACTTATTAACAACGGCTACTTATGCCTGATGCCTGAAGGCGGCCAGGACGGACATCGTCGCCTCAGACCTTTGGTAAAAGGCATATTCCGGATTGCTTTCGAAGCCCAACTGGCTGTGGGTAAAAGCAGAGACGTACAGATTGTGCCTGTGGGAATTGACTATTCCGAATACGAACATGCCGGTTCCGATCTGGTGGTACATTTTGGTAAAACTATTTTGGTGTCGGATTACATAGGTTTTTACGAACAGAATCCGGTCCTTGGCATGAATACTTTGCGAGACCATTTAGCCGGTAAAATGAAAAGCCTGATAATCGATATTCGAAATACAGAATATTACGAAGCAATATATGGTCTGTCCCGCTTGCTAAGTCCGGCTTACATTCGGGCCGGAGTCTTGAAAGACTCGGCCATTAACCGTTTTAAAGCTCGTCGCCGCTTGAGCGGCAGGCTCGAAAAATTTTTCGAAAATCCGGAAAAACAAAAACAGTCAGCTATCCTTAAAGAATTTTACAACATTTACGAGGTTCTTCCCGGTACTCAGGAAGAGAAATACTGTATGTCGGACGACCTAAGAAAAAAACTGAATAAAAAAAGTGCACAATATCTTTTCGGCGCGCTAGCCCTTACACCGGCTTATCTGATAAATTGGCCGGTACGAAAAACCATACAGGCAATAATAAAGCTTGACAAAGACCCTCAAATGCACAGCAGTTACCGTTTTGCCCTCTCCGCACTGATGTTGCCGCTTTGGTATATAACACTGAGCCTTCTGTTGGCGCTTACCTTTGAGTGGTGTCTGATAAAAGCAAGCGTCTTTTTCCTCGTACTTTTGCTTGTCGCTTGTTTCGGTGAACGTTTCATACCGGCATTCAGCTTGGAATTCAAGCTTTGGAGGTTCTTGCAAAAGCAGCCGTCAGACTTGCGTTCAAGGCTGATTTCAGCCCTGGATAAATTAGAAGACTTATGCCGGGATTTTTTTGTCGCATAGGGCAATTTCTGCTAACTTTGTTCGCTCTTATTGCTGAATTTTGTGGAGAATATTTTAAATAAACTCAACGACAGTCAAAAGCAAGCTGTACTGTATAACGACGGACCTTCGTTGGTCATAGCGGGGGCCGGTTCGGGCAAGACCCGGGTGTTGACCTGCAAGGTAGCCGTTTTGCTTAAGCAGGGTCTGGCTCCCTGGAATATCATGGCACTTACCTTTACCAATAAAGCCGCCAGGGAGATGAAGGAACGCGTTGCCGGCTTGGTCGATCCCACATCGGCTTCTTTGCTGTGGATGGGTACTTTTCACTCTGTTTTCCTGCGGATTTTGCGAGCCGAAGCTTCTGTCTTGGGCTATCCTTCGTCTTTTAGCATTTACGACACTACCGATAGCAAGAATATGATCAAAAGCATCGTTCGCGATTTAGGTCTGGACGAAAAAATTTATCGCGAAGGAGCCGTGCATGCTCGTATTTCATCGGCCAAAAACGATTTGATTTCGCCCGCTGCCTATGCGAATAATCCCGCCCTGCAGGAAAGGGATTTGTTCACCAAAATGCCTCGGATAGTTGAAATTTACGAGCGCTATGTTCAACGTTGTCGGCTGGCTTCAGCTATGGATTTTGACGATCTCCTGTACAACACAAATGTTTTATTTCGCGATCATCCCGAAATACTCAAAGCCTATCAATCTCGCTTTCAGTTTATTTTGGTCGATGAATACCAAGATACCAATTTCTCACAACACCTTATAGTCAGTCGTTTAGCTGAACGGCACCACAAGGTCTGTGTGGTGGGTGACGATTCACAGAGCATATATTCGTTCAGAGGAGCCAACATCGACAACATTCTGAATTTTAAAAAGACCTATCCCGAATGCTTGTTGTTTAAATTGGAACAGAATTACCGCTCCACTAAAAATATTGTCAACTTAGCCAACAGCCTGATTGCCAAAAACAAGATACAAATTCCCAAATCGGTATTTTCCAAACGGGAAACCGGGAACAAAATATCGGTTCTGAGCGCTTTTTCGGATATGGAAGAAGCCTATATGATCGCAAACAAGATCAATGAGATGCATATGAGTTTGTACGATCCCTGGAGCGAATTTGCCGTACTTTATCGCACCAATGCTCAGTCCCGGATACTGGAAGATGCTATGCGCAAGAGAGGCATCCCCTATCGCATTTATGGTGGTATTTCTTTTTACCAACGCAAGGAGATCAAAGACATTATTGCTTACCTGAGGTTGGTTATCAATCCTGCCGACGAAGAGGCCTTTAAACGCGTTGTGAATTTCCCGGCCAGGGGCATAGGCAAAACCACTCTGGACAAAATTCAGCAGGCGGCCGCCCTGCACCGGACCACTTTTTGGGAAATCTGCTCCAAGCCCCTCTCGTACAACTTGCCTGTACATAGCGGCACCGAAAATAAGTTGAAACAGTTTAGTTCGCTTATCGAGAACCTGATGCCTTTAGCTTCGACACTAAATGTGTATGAGTTTACCAAAAAAATGTTCGAAGAAAGCGGCATCAATAAAGCTCTTTTGCAAGACAGTTCCGAGGAAGGAATCAGCCGACAGGAACATTTGGAATCGTTGCTTTCGGGCATGTTTGATTTTTGCCAAAGTCGTCTGGAGGAGGGGAATGAACAAATACTGCTCCCCGACTATCTGGCCGAAATCTCCCTTTTGACTGATCAGGACGAGGTTGATGAGGGTGAAAAGGTAAATTTAATGACCGTACATGCGGCCAAGGGTCTGGAGTTCAAAAATGTATTTGTAAGCGGACTGGAAGATGGTGTCTTTCCCTCCGTTCATAATTTGGAATCCGATCGTGAGCTCGAAGAAGAGCGCCGTTTGCTTTACGTGGCTATTACCAGGGCCGGCGATCATTGTGTGCTGAGTTACGCCAAAAGTCGTTTTCGCAATGGACAAACAGAATACTCTAAGCCCAGCCGTTTTTTGAACGATCTAGACAAGCGCTTCCTGGATTTACCCACCCGTTCCTTTGCAGAAGAACAAGAAACCGCCTTTTCCTCTGCCTTTGGAAGCGATCGTAGATTTGCTTCATTTTATAATCCAGAGGCAAACAGCCCCCAACGAACCGTAGAGCCGTACACAAAAACCCCACTCGAAAAAATCGGCAGCCGTCAAGGCAAGTGGAGCAAACTTGCGGCCAGGCCGGCCGGAACTGTTGCCGATAGAGAGAAAGATTTTACTGCAGAAGCAAGCAGTACGGGTGTTAAGACCTCAAAAGGAGAATTCAGGATGGGACAAAAAGTTTTACACGAACGTTTCGGTGAAGGCCTGATTCAAAAAATTGAAGGTCAAGGAGATAACTGCAAAATCGGAGTTGAATTTAAACAGGCCGGCTACAAACTGCTTTTGCTTAAATTTGCCAGTATGAAAGCTATAGATTGAACCAAGATGGATTTAAGTCAATGTCCCTGCCCCGCCTATGTGCTCGAAGAAGCACTGTTGAGAAATAACCTAGAACAAATCGCGGATGTGCGTGATAAATCCGGCGTGGAAATATTGTTGGCATTCAAGGCTTTTGCTATGTGGAAAGCTTTTCCCTTGTTCAAAGAATACGGTTTTTCAGGTACCACATCGAGTTCTTTGAACGAGGCCCGCCTGGCCTTTGAAGAAATGGGAAACCTGACTCACAGTTATTTACCGGCTGTTACACCGGAAGAACTTCCCAAAATTTTGCCATACAGCAAACAAATCACTTTCAATTCTCTGTCGCAATTTGAGTTGTATTATCCTCAGGTTAAAGCCTATAACAAACATTCCATCTCTTGCGGTTTACGAATAAATCCGGAACATTCCGAAGTAAAAACCGATTTATACAATCCGGCCCGTCCCGGAAGTCGCCTCGGTATACTGGCCGCGAAGCTTAAAGAGGGACTTCCTCCGGGCGTGGAGGGCCTGCATTTTCACAGCCTTTGTGAATCGGATTCTTACGCTCTCGAAAGAACACTTCGTGTTGTTGAAGACAAATTCGGTCATTTATTCGGACAAATTCGTTGGTTGAACATGGGCGGCGGACATCTGATTACCCGCAAAGACTACAATACTGCCCATTTGATCGATGTACTCAGGGGTTTTAGGTTAAAATACCCGCATTTGCATCTTATTTTGGAACCGGGCAGTGCCTTTGTATGGCAAACGGGTTTTTTGTATGCTAGGGTGATCGATATAGTTAATAATCACGGTGTTAATACGGCTATATTGAATGTTTCCTTTGCCTGCCATATGCCCGATTGCCTCGAAATGCCCTATAAACCGCTGATAAGGGGAGCAAGTATGCCGGATCAGGATCTTTATCCCTATAAATATGACTTGGGCGGTAACAGTTGCCTGGCTGGAGACAATTTGGGTTTCTGGACCTTTCCCCGGCCTCTTAAGCCCGGCGACAGTCTGATTTTCGAAGACATGATTCATTACACAGTGGTGAAAACCCACACGTTCAACGGAGTAGCTCATCCGGCCATTTGTTTCTTAAGAAAAGACAACAAACTTGAAATTTGGCGTGAGTACACTTATTCCGACTATAAGCACAGAATGGATTGACAGCATGAACCGAACGGAGGATTTTTCTTAAATCGAGACCAATTCAGTAGTTCGGAGCTAATTCAATAGTTCAGGAACAATTCAATAGTTTGGGACTAACTCAATGGTGCCTGAACGAAACGACTCCGGAGCAGGAGGATTTGTCTGTATAAAAGCGTATAACTGAGAATTGTCTCCCGGTTTTGAAAGAAAAAATCAAAAAATAATTCAGAACTGTTTGTCGAATACAAAAAAGATAGTACTTTTGCTGCGTGATCGCGAAAATAGCTCAGTTGGTAGAGCATAACCTTGCCAAGGTTAGGGTCGCGGGTTCGAGTCCCGTTTTTCGCTCAAAGGGTAGCGACAGCGGTCGCTATTATTTTTGGGAGGACTTTAATGCAGGTCTTCCCTTTTGAGAGAATACGAACCCAGGTGGTGAAATTGGTAGACACGCTACTTTGAGGGGGTAGTGGGCGTTCGCTCGTGTGAGTTCGAGTCTCATCCTGGGTACTTTTCCCTGCATCATCTTGCCCAGATGGTGAAATTGGTAGACACGCTAGTTTCAGGGACTAGTGGCCGAAAGGCTGTGCAGGTTCGAGTCCTGTTCTGGGCACAAACATCTCAGTCAGAAGCTCCGCAAATCAACAAGATAACGGAGCTTCTGTTGTTTTAGAAACTATTGCGGTTTTTTGTCCAGCTCCAATAGGCGTAAGAACTCTTTGGGTGTTTCGCTCTCGAAAAGCATTTGCTCTCCGCTGACCGGGTGGGTAAAAGCCAGCACAGAGGCATGCAACGCCATCCGTTTGATAGGGCTGACATGTCCTCCGTATTTCAAATCACCGGCAATCGGGTAACCTATACTGTTCATTTGTACCCTGATCTGATTTTTTCTTCCGGTATCGAGTTTAAATTCGGCTAAACTGTAATGTTCGCTGCTTTTCAGTATTTTATAATGAGTTACGGCTTTAATTCCGTCTTCCGGATTAGGACTGGCATATACGATCAAAGCTTTGCTTTCCCACAAGTAAGAAGTCACCGTCCCCTGCCCGCTTCCATCGCCCGTTTGAGGAACGCCCTCCAGTACTCCTGTGTATTTGCGCTGATTGACGGCAAAACGCCAGTTGGTTTGCATTAAAGACTGAATGTCCTGATTTTTGGCAAAAAGCATGAGGCCCGATGTGTCTCTGTCCAGACGATGTACCACGAATATTTTATTGCCGGGATGTTGTTTTTTCACATAGTCGCTCAGTATGGAATAGGCAGTCTTACTGCGCTCTTTGGCAGTACCTATCGACAACAGTCCGGCAGATTTTTCCACAACAATCAGGTATTTGTCTTCGAACAAGATCTTTAGTTTTGGGTGATTCAGGCTTTGTTTGCCTTTAGTCCACAAAATATTGACCCGGTCGCCGGTTTTGAGCGGATGATCGAATTGACGGACTATCCGCCGATTGACCAATACTTGTTGATGAGCCAGCAAAGATTTGATTTTGGTGCGGGATTGATCTTTTAGTGTGTTTATAAGAAAGCTCAGCAAAGTCGAATCCTCAGTGACCGGAATAGTACTGATCTTTTGTTTTTGGGGCTGAAAACGCCCGTTTTTGTTCATATCCTTTATTTTAACGCAAAGATAGAAATCTTTATACTCTCCAGGGGAGTTACAGAACAGATTATTTATTACATTTGCGCATTTTTGACATAAAACCCGTATTAAAGATGTATTTGCACGAAACCCTGGAAACACTGAGCCGGGATGGAATTGAAAAATTACAGATGGAAAGGCTCAGAAAAACCCTGAATCATTGCCTGAATTCCCCATTTTATCGTAAACGTTTTGCTGAACATAAACTCAGGCCCGAAGATATCAAAACACTCGACGATTTGAGGAAAATTCCATTTACCACTAAGAACGATCTACGCGAAAACTATCCTTTCGGTATGGCGGCAGTGCCTTTGGAAGAAACTGTAAGATTGCATTCTTCCAGCGGTACTACCGGTAATCCAACCGTTGTATTGCATACTCAGCGGGATTTAGACCAATGGGCGGAAGCCGTGGCGCGATGTCTTTACATGGTTGGTTTGCGAAAATCCGATGTTTTTCAGAATTCCTCCGGCTACGGCATGTTTACCGGAGGGCTGGGCTTCCAATACGGAGCAGAACGTCTGGGTATGCTTACCGTACCGGCCGCTGCAGGCAACACCCTTAGGCAAATTAAATTCATTACCGATTTCGGAACCACCGCCCTGCATGCCATACCAAGTTACGCCAGCCGTCTGTATGAGGTAATGTTGCAACAGGGCATTGATCCGCGTGATACGAAATTGCAGACCTTGCTTATCGGAGCCGAACCTCATTCGGAAGCACAGCGTAAACGCATAGAAGAAATGCTTGGTGTCAAGGCATACAACAGCTTCGGAATGTCCGAAATGTGCGGCCCCGGCGTAGCTTTTGAATGTCCGGAACAAAACGGCCTGCATATCTGGGAAGACTACTATATTGTTGAAATCATCGATCCGGATACACTCGAACCGGTGGCCGAAGGAGAAACCGGAGAAATGGTGCTAACCACGATCAACAGGGAAGCCATGCCTCTGCTGCGTTACCGTACCCGCGACCTTACGCGCATCCTGCCCGGGAAATGCCCTTGCGGCCGGAATCATATACGTTTGGATCGTATGAAAGGCAGAAGCGATGATATGATTATTTTGAAAGGGGTCAACATCTTCCCCATTCAGGTAGAAACCATTTTAATGAAATTCAAAGAGTTAAGCTCTAGTTACCTGATAGTGCTCGATACTGTCAACAACAACGATGAAATGAGTGTCGAAGTAGAACTCGAAGAATTGTTCACCGATGACTACGCCAAATTGCAAGGCCTTACCAAAGAGATTACCCGGCAACTCAAAGACGAACTGCTGGTAACTCCCAAAGTGAAGCTGGTCAAAAAAGACAGCCTGCCCAAAAGTGAAGGGAAGGCTGTTCGTGTCAAAGATTTACGTAACCATTAATCCGTGTACCATGACTATTCATCAGATTTCCATTTTTATCGAAAACAAGTTGGGCTCTCTCAACGAGATCTTGAACATTATCAAATCGGAAAGGCTGCAAATCATTGCATCCACCGTTTCCGACACAGTGGAATATGGCATATACAGGGTCATTACTCCCGAACCGCGCAAGGCCTGCCTGGCATTAAAAAGCCGTGGACTGGCCGTTAACCTGACCGAGGTTTTTGCCATTTCTTTAGCCAATACAATCGGTACTGCCGCCGAGACCATCTCCTATTTTACTCTGGCGGGCATCAATATTGAATACATGTATTCTTTTTATCTCGACAACAGAGGCATTCTTATAATGCGCACCAGCGATACTGCCAAAACCATGGAAGTGATCGCAAAACACAAGTTGAATTGCCTGACCGAAGAAGAATTATTACAATTTAATTAATACTCAAATTATGTTTGGAATCTCAGACCCCGGCATTTGGCTGGCCTATTTACTGGAAATACTTTGTCTTGTTTTCGGTGCCTGGTATGGAATAAAATACTGGAATCAGGACGACGATATCGACTCTTCCCGGCAAGCAACCGATATCCTTAAACCAAAGACATCAAAATCTACGAAATCAGCGAATAAACCCACCCACAATTAACTCTTCGCCATATGAATTATTTTGTATTAGGACTGATCGTATTAATTTACCTGTTTATGTTGGCAGGTATTAGCTGGTATGCCTACAGAAACACCAAAAATGCCAACGACTATATGATAGGCGGCGGCAATATGAGCTCGACAGTGATGGCTTTATCTTATGGAGCTACTTTTATTTCGGCATCGGCCATTGTGGGCTTTGGAGGTGTTTCGGCTGCCTATGGTATGGGTATTCAATGGCTATGTATGTTAAACATTTTGGTTGGGGTTATTATTGCTTTTATCTTTTTCGGCAAAAAAACCCGCAGATTGGGAGCGGAACTTCAAGCTAAAACTTTTCCCCAGCTATTGGGCAGCTATTTCCAATCTAAATCCATACAAGTCATTGCCGCCACGGTAATTTTGCTGGGCATGCCCTTGTACGCTGCTGTCGTTATGAAGGGCGGAGCGGTATTTATCGAACAGATTTTCAGTATTAACTACAATATAGCCTTACTTATTTTCACTCTGATTACAGCTTTGTACGTTATCAGCGGTGGAATGAAAGGCGTCATGTATACTTCGGCTTTTCAGGCCGTAGTTATGTTTGTTTGTATGTTTGTATTACTGTTCGGCTTATACAAAGCGCTGGGTATGGGGTTTTCCGAAGCCAACAGAGCCCTCGATTCCATAGACAATCTGGTTCCTTCCCATCTCGCCTCGCTGGGTCATCAGGGTTGGGCCAAAATGCCTGTATTGGGATCACCTCAATGGTACACTTTGGTCACTTCACTTATTTTAGGCGTGGGCATCGGTTGTTTGGCTCAGCCTCAACTGGTGGTGCGTTTTTTGACGGTACGCAGCAGTAAACAATTGAATCAGGGCATTTTTATCGGATCTTTATTTCTTTTAATTACCGTGGGAGTGGTCTACCACGCCGGGCCATTATCCAATTTATTCTTTTTGAAACACAACGGACAAGTAGCCGTAGAATACATCTCGGATATTGACAAAATCATCCCGACTTTTATTAATGAGGCCATGCCTAATTGGTTTACGGCCCTGTTTATGTTGAGTATTTTATCGGCCAGTATGTCAACACTGAGTTCTCAGTTCCATGTTATGGGGACTTCGGCCGCTTCGGATATCTATGCCGACGTTGTACGCAAAAAGGAGAATCGAAGTATTACCAGCTTGGTTAAAATAGGCGTTCTGGTATCCATACTGATCAGTTACGTCATTTGTTATACCCTCAAAGAAGGCGTGATTGCCCGGGGTACGGCTATTTTTATGGGTTTGTGTGCAGCGACTTTCCTGCCCGGCTATTTTTGTATGCTCTATTGGAAAAAAACAACCGCCAAAGCAGTGTTGTGGAGTATGTTGGCAGGAGCCGGCGCCAGTTTGTTTGCTCTTTTGTTTTTGCATCAAAAAGAGGCGGCTGCCATAGGTTTGTGTCAGGCTCTTTTCGGCCGACCGGTATTGATTGAAGCCTATCCCTGGCCGGTCATTGATCCCATCTTATTTGCCCTGCCCTTGTCAATAGTGGTTATTGTCCTGCTCAGTTTATTGGGTCACAAGAAAGAGCAAAAGTCTGTTTAATGTTTGTTTATTAAGGCATTTTATTGTTGATTTGCAAGAACAGTCCCAAGAAGCGTATGAGATTGATTGATTTGCCTAAAATACTGGATGAAAGAGGTAACCTTTCTTTCGTCGAAGAATTAACCCAGATCCCTTTTGAAATAGAACGGGTATACTGGATTTACGACGTGCCCGGGGGCGAAAGACGGGGCGGTCATGCTTATAGAGAAAATCAGGAATTTATTATCGCTCTTTCCGGAAGTTTTGATGTGCTCTTGGACAATGGGAACGAACGTAAGGTGTTTTCCCTTAACAGATCTTATTACGGTGTCTATGTTCCCAAGGGGGTTTGGCGCGAAATGAATAATTTTTCAACCAATTCCGTGGCCTTGATTTTGTCTTCTACTCCCTATTCTAAAGCGGATTATATTTATAACTACGAAGAATTTCTTCAGTACGCTGCCGCCAAGACTCAATCCGGCCCGGATAAACCTAAGCAAGTATGAAAAACACAGTCTACGATTGTTCTTTTATTGAATTACCCAGGATAGAATTCAGAGCCGGAAACATTACTCCTGTTTACGGCAATATAAACATACCTTTCAAAATCAGAAGAGTTTTTTATACCTACGATATTCCCGGAGGCGAAGCCCGTGGAGCTCATGCTCACAAGGAATGCCATCAGTTTCTGGTGGCAGCGGGGGGCAGTTTTGAAGTGGCTTTGGACGATGGGATAAACAAGCGAACTGTGCTGCTGAACCGGCCTTTTTACGGCCTGCATATTCCTCCGGGTATTTGGGCTTCCGAACAGGGTTTTTCGTCCGGTTCCGTTTGTTTGGTGCTGGCCTCTACTCTTTATGATGAAAATGAATACATCAGAGATTACGATGAGTTCAAGGCTTTCAGAAAACAAATGGAAACACAAAAGTCCGAACAGGCATCGAAAGTCTGAGAAAAACAGTTAAGCATTAAAGTTGGGCTATGGTAAAATACCTCGATTTGCAGAAGATAACTGCAAAATATGCAGAAGAGATACACGAGGCAGTTGCTCGTGTCGTCGATTCGGGCTGGTATCTTCAGGGTGAGGAAAACAAACGATTTGAACAACATTATGCCGAATACATAGGAACCCGATATTGTGTTGGTGTAGCTAACGGCCTGGATGCATTAATTTGGATTCTGAGAGCTTATAAAGAAATGGGCTTCATGAAAACCGGCGATGAAGTTCTGGTGCCGGCTAACACCTACATTGCCTCCATTCTGGCAATTACCGATAATGGACTTAAGCCTGTTTTGATCGAACCCAGACTTTCGAGTTACCAGATTGACGAAGATTTAATCGAAAAACATATTACCGAACGCAGCAAAGCGCTGATGATCGTTCATCTCTACGGCCAATGTGCCTACAGCGACAAAATTAAGGCCCTCTGCTCGCATTACGGGCTTAAACTGATAGAAGACAATGCCCAGGCTCACGGATGCCTCTACAGAGGTCGCAAAACCGGTTCTTTGGGTGATGCCGCCGGTCATAGTTTTTATCCCGGAAAGAATCTGGGGGCTTTTGGCGACGGAGGAGCCGTTACCACCGACGACGAGGAGTTGGCATCGGTGGTGCGTACCCTGGCCAATTACGGTTCCGAAAAAAAATACGTATTCCGCTATACCGGCCGCAACAGCCGGCTCGACGAAATTCAGGCGGCAGTGCTCGATGTGAAACTTCGTTATCTGGATCAGGATATTGAACTGCGCAAACAAGTGGCCGCCCGGTATTTGCAGGAAATCCGTCATCCCGAAATACAATTGCCCATTGTGACCGACCGCGATCAACACGTCTATCATATTTTTCCCGTTCGTTGCAGCCGCCGTGATGCTTTACAATCTTTTTTGGACAACAGGGGAATTCAAACCCTGATCCACTACCCCATTCCTCCTCATAAACAAGCCTGTTACCCGGAGTGGAATAATATGTCTTTTCCCATCACCGAACAAATTCATCGTGAAGAGCTCAGTTTGCCCCTGAGTCCGGTGATGACCGGAGAAGAAATGGATCGGGTGATTGACGCGGTTAACGCTTTCCACTAAAATGCGCTACCATCCCCGGGACATAGAAAAAATATACGCCCGCATAAAAAGGCTGGCTGAAAAAGCCCTCCAAAAGGGGGATTTTGCCCGTGCATTGCGGGAATACGATCGTGCTGCCGTAGTGGCTTCCAACTTGAATCGGTTTTTTAAAGACGACGAAATCGAAGATCAACTTCAAGCCTTATCTGCCCGCCTTGTTTCTAAATCGACCGCTGCCCCAAAACGCGACAATTGCTTTGTGTTTTACGATCATATAGGCTCCAACTATGTGTTGGCCCTGCAGTACCTGAGGGCTTTGATGAGCTGGGAAGCCGAGATCCTCTATATTTTGGAGCCCAGTCGGCACAGCAGTTCACCGCCCGATTTTATCAAAGAACTTAAAGCATACGGCAAGGCCAACATTATGATCTTGCCCGAGCGGACGGAAGATAAATTGGAGCATTTGAATCAAGTCTATTGCAGCATACAGGAATTTGGGGCAGCTAAAGCCCTGATACACGCGCCCGCGGAAGGAGCTTTCTGCTGTGTGTTGTGGAATGCCCTCGATGAATTGCAACGTTATCGCATAGTGCCGGGCGACCATCATTTTTACCTGGGCACCCGTCTGAGTGATTATGTCATTGAGTTCAGGGATTTTGGACTTGCTTTATCGCATAGTCGCAGAGCTTATAAAAAAGAACAACTTCTTTGCCAGCCCTATTATCCCATCGTTAACCGGGCAATTCCTTTCGAGGGGTTTCCGCCTCAGGTCAAAGCCGACAGCATTATCGTTGTTTCGGGTGGAGCTATGTATAAAATACTGGGCGACGGAGGGCGGTTTTTGCACCTGGCTAAAGAAATACTGGATTACAACAAGAAGGTAGTGATGCTCTATGCCGGCGAAGGAAATACAGTGAAAATCAAAGACTTCATTCGTAAGTACAAGTTGGAGGATCGTTTTATCCTCTTGGGACAACGCCGGGATATTTATCCCCTGATTAAAAACAGTGACATCTATTTAGGCACTTATCCTTTTTCGGGCGGATTGATGACTCAACTGGCAGTCGTATGCGAAAAGCCGCTTTTGCTGCTCTCCTATTTTCCTGCCATCAGAAGTGCAGACAGTTTGCTTAATTACGGGAACAAAGCTCAGGAACCGCTTTCGTTTTACAGTGTAGAGGCAATGCTGTCTTATGCCCGGCAATTAATAGACGATGAAGCTTTTCGCCTTAAGGAAGGAGAAAAAAACCGCGGCAGGGTAATCAGTCCGCAACAGTTCTCGGAAAGTTTACGCTCTTTGCTCAACGGAGAAACAACAATCCATTTTATACCTGAAATGCCCGAAGGATTGCTCGAAAGAGCCGAAGAATTGTATTTGGAAACAGCCGACCGCTACACCAAAGCCTATGAATTATTTCTCTTTCAAAGCTATGGCATTAAAACACTTTGGCTTTTCCCCAAGGTGTTTTTCAAAGGGATGGGCTCATTAAGCTTTATACGCAGGATCGTTTATACGGCCGTAAAAAGGGTCACGAAGAAGCTTTAGACCTTTTAATGGCATATAGAAATTTATAATACAAGTATTTAGCCCAACTAAAACTTTTAATTGCCCGGCTCATTTCCAGTGTGGCGCGATTTTCTTTCCAGGTTGCAGGCAGCGATCTGAGCTGTTTAAAATAATGAGCTATCCCTATTTCCCGGGCTCCGATTTGGTTTTCGCCGTGCTGGCGGTATAAAATTGTGGTTTCGTGTATGGATTCGAGAATTCCGCCGCCTGCTGCCACTTTGAGTGCAATCCATTTATCGTGCATCAGGGCTTTTTCACTAATTGGTAAACTCAGTTCTTTGGCTGCCCGGTTGATCATCATCGTACAGCCGGTAAAGGCATTGCAAACGGTCAGGTATTCAAAGCTTTTGAGCAAATCAGGTCTGATCTTGTTATAGGCCCAAAAAGAAGGATGGATTTCGTTGAGTTGTTCATCCACCACCTTCAGATCGGTATTAATCACCACGGCTTTACCGGGCTGAGCTTCTTCGCATGCCCGCATTTTGGAGTAGGTTTTCTCGATTTTATCGTTCAACCACACATCGTCGTGGTCGCAAAACATGTAGTAATCGGCCTGCGTATTTTCCAATAGCCAGGTAAAACTGCCTTTGGCCAGTCTGCCGGGCTGTGGATCCTCGCGCAGTATCAATTCGGGATGTTTTTTTTGGTATTCGGCCAGGATTTGCAGGGTATCGTCTTTGGAACCATCGTCGTGCACGTGGATTTCAAAATCCCGCATGGTCTGGGCAAACAGCGAATCCAACTGAGGACGGAGATATTTCCCGCTGTTACAGGTGGTAAGTAGTATGGCTATTCCTGACATGTTAATTCAAAAACCGGTAATGCAAAAACGACATAGCCTTTCAGTGTGGTAAAATCTTTAACCCTGTACTTGGCAAAAAACAACGACATGGGGTACAACTTATCCACTCCGGAATAATCGAAAGACAACTTTTGCCAGCTTCCTTTTCGGCTTAAATCGTATTCATCCGAAAATCCTTGTCCTGTATGGGCTGGACTGGTAAAGATTTGTACGTGAACACCATCAAAATCCTCGCTGACATAACACCAGGCCGAAAATCTTCCCTTCCCCTGACTAGGCTGGTAAAAAGCGGTTAAAAACTCCATCCGGTCGAAATGCGGCTCGTAATAGCCCCGACAAGTGGATGAAATCTTATAGCCCCAACAATCCTGTAGTTCTCCGGGGGGATCGCCCGGCAAATCCTTGATCAATTCATAGTTATCGGTGGCGTAAGTTGCCGGATCTTTCGGATCGTAGCCTTGTTTTCCATAGAGCGGATAGCAAAATACCACCAAAGCCATTAATACCATGGCCGCATTAATAATCGTAAAAGTCTTACAAAAACCGGCAGGTAAAGACAAGTGTTCTTCCTTGCGGCCTCCTGCCTTGGACAAAAACAAAAAGCTCAGACAAAAGACTATGAGGCCGCCAATTTGCAAAAAAACCACTTCCACCATCATCAGCATAGCAAACATAAAAGCGATGGTGCCCGCGTACAAACGCTCGTTTTTATCGCGAAGACTGAGTGGAAAAGCAATAAGCAAGATCAATAAACAGAGTAGTCCCGGTATGCCGGTTTCCAATAATGCCTGCAAGTAGGTGTTGTGCACGTGGGAATTGCCCTGAATAACTTCGGGGCTCAAGCGGTTCTGTTCGTATTTTTCTTTCAGCAGATCTTTCACGTCACCTATGCCCGCTCCAAATAAAAACCGATTGTTTTCACTCAAAACCTGCATACCGGAATACCATATGCCCAGACGGGGATCTTTGCTTTGGAGGGAAGAGCTTTCGGTCAGTTTTCCCGGTCGTATGGATTCAAAACGGGGATGATATACATATAAGGCTATCATGGAAGAAACGCCGAGCAATATTACCGCCAGGGCAAATTTTCGATGCTGATGCTTGTTCAGCGCATTATATACATAAAACGAAGCAACCAAAACCAATATGATAAGAGCAATTCGGCCTCCCAAAACCAGCATCAGCGAGGTACAAACCAGCGCATAGACAATAAAGCACTGCCAGTAGCAATATTTACCCATTTTTGGAATCAGATCTTTGCGCAGATATAACAGGCTGAGCAGGGCAAGCATCTGATTAATGCCAAAATAGGTCCTGTGTTTGAAAAGGAGGAAAAATTCTAAAAAAGCTTTCCAGGGAAACTTGTGAATCATGTTACGGCTCCTGAAATCGCTCAAATATTCAATGATAGGTATGCCCAAAGAAAAGAGTAAACTAAACACATTACCGGCCACAAATGCCACCAACAAAGGTTTAAGTTTATAATCCTTGCTGAATCCGATGGAAAGCATCAGAGGAACAGCAGCGATGACCACTCTCCTTTCTATGACTTTGTAGGCATATTCCAGATTTGTAGAATAAAAGACAGAAATAAGCATCAACAGAGCAGAAACCCATAAGATGTAAACTGTCCAATGTTGTTTGTCGAGGCGAAATTCAAGGTAGCGTTTACTGAGAATAACATCTATGATCCAACTAACCAACCAGCAGAAAAACACCAAAATCAGCCAACGATCCTGCAAACTGAGGTAAAAAGCGAGCAGTAAGGCGAAGTAATAGTTAAACTTACCCGTGAAAGCTGTGATTTTTGGCATACCCATAACTAAAAAATCAAGGAATACTCTCGTATATGTCCCTGAAGAACAAGATTATAATAAAGAGCTATCCCCACCAAAACAATAATAAGTTCCGGTATCCAGCGAGGTTTTATATAATAGATCAATGTCGGAATCAGAAAGATTTGCACGACGTTCAGCATTTCCCAAAGCCTGAAGGCAAATACCGGCAGGCCAAAAAACAAATAAAAAACCCCAACGGAAATCATGTTGATTTTCAGAAACAACACGCTGTATTTGTTTTTCTCGAGCAAATCCGTACGATAAAACAATAGAAAAACCGAAAGTATGAGTTGAAATATTATCGTCAGGTTAATTTTGTTGATGGCGTGTTTGAGCCTTAATTGCTCTGTAATATAGATGCTTAATTTCTCGGAGTAAACTCCCAAATCGTATTTCAAGAGCAAAGAAATCGGGTCAAAATGGAAGACACTCAGCAAAAAAGGGACAACAATGACAGCTATATAGACTACCGGATTTATTTTTTTGGTGTTCAAAAAATAGAAGGGCAAAAATATTAATGCCGAATAATGGACCAATATTGCCAGTAGCATGATCAACAAATATTTCCAGGGTTTTCTTTCGACCAAAGGTTCGAAAGCGAGCATTGCCAAAGCTGCGGCCAAGCCTGCACGAACCTGTATGATTTCGTGCAGCATATAAGTATTACAGAGATATATAAACAGGGAGAGAAATATGAATTCCGAATATTTGACTATGGCCTTGACTTTGAGAGTTACCGATAAAAAAGCAAACAACACCATCAAAAAGGTAAATCCCCAACCGGGCAGATAGGTTTTAATAAACGAGGCCAAAATCAAAAAAGTGGGTTCCACTTTGGCGGCTTTGAAAAAGGCCCCCGGATTGCTGAAAAGTGTTTGGAAAGGCAGAGCCTTGTCGTAAAAAGCCTGAAAAATGCTGTGGTCCTTGCTTACATCGTTACCCCGGAATCCGGCGAATGCAATCAAAAACAGAGTCATCGCCAACAGCAGCCATTGCCTGTTTTGTTTCATCTCCTCCCCTGCGAGACAGAGTATCAGGAAAACAGCAATTACGATTATATAGACGGTCATTCTGAAAAACGAACAATTAATACCCGGATAAGCCCCATCGGATTAAGGCCGATCTTGAAAACGCAAATGTACTATTTTTTTGCTCAATAAGCCCAACGAAAAAGAATGATCGATAGCGTAGTTAAACATCCCAATGCAACTTTTTTCTCCTAAGAGGCGAAAAATACTTCTTTCGGAGAAAGAAGCCGGGGTTTTCTCCGGGTCTTCAATTAATTCGTCAGCGAATGTCCGCACCGGGCATCAATTTACTTTGTTCCTCGAGCCTATAATAAAATAGAGTATGGAACCGAAGAAGGGGAAAAGCAGCACAATAATGACCCACAAGAGTTTATCGTTTCCATAAAACTGACATCTCAAAATATCAATTAATGCGATGAGGGGCAATATAATAACCGGTAAAATACAAAGTAAAACGATAAGTACGATAAGACCTGCAGCCATAGTCATGGTAATAAAACGAAAGCTTGTTAATAATCAAATGCCGCCGGACCATGCAAAAAGATGTCCAGACTCGATGCAAATAAAAGATAAATTTGGGGAATCAGGAAATTAAAATTCTGTCATTTATTTTTCTCAAAATGTGTAAATTTGAAAGGTCTTCCAGTCGATCCCTTTAATGGAAGACTAAAGCACCAAAATATCATAAAAACCGATTAATGGTGAAATTGATATGAAAACAAACCATCAAGATATAATCAAAAGTTATTAGATACAGGTGAGAGATTTTGCTCGCAATGCTTAAAATTATTTAAAAAATAAGCGTTATTTCTATATAATACATGATACCGTTTGATCATATTATTTACTTTTGTACTTGAACCTTGACTATAAATATTGTTTATGAAAAGAATTTTATTACTAATCGTATTATTGACGGTCTTTGTATGTCTGTCCTCCACCCGTGCGCAGACAATCTATTTACGGAGCGGCCAAAAGATTCCTATCGAGGGGAATGGATTGCATTCAATTGTTCCATTAGAAAATGGGTATGCGATGGCATTTAAAGGGAAGGATGGTCAAATTATGCATGTGTTTCATTTTGATGATTTATCTTCAACAAAGTGGACCGGAACGTCTGATGCTGTTGAAACACTTTCTAGCGATAAGCAAATGATCGTGTACTTAGCTGAGAAGAAAGAACTAATCATCAGGAATGGAGTAGAAGATGGAGATATCTGTGTTTTTTCTTTAGACGGTTCGCTTGTGGCTCGTGGAAAAGGCAGATCCTTAGACATCTCTACAATGGCAGATGGTCTATACATAGTGAGTTACAACAAGGTGTTTAATGCTAAATTTTTGAAGAAATGAAAAAAAATGTATTAACGACCTTTGCTGCATCATTTCTGATTATCGCCTCAAACCTGGCACAAGACACGATTATCAAGACAATAGACGTATTTAGAAACAACACAGCTAGTGTTTCCTACTTGCTGGATTCGATCAAGCGTATAGATTTTGTAAAGGTTCCATACACCAAAACAGATTTTTATGCTGGTACGCTTAATCTTACAGCGTCTGCCGGTATTCATTCAAAATTCCATGTTCAAAGCAATATTAAATGGGATGTCGTAACAGATGCCGAATGGGTAAAAGGATTCATCCGATATGATGAGAACCTATATGCAAAGGAAAATGGTTACTGTTATATTGTAACGACAGCCCATACCGGACAGCAAAATCGCAAGGCATCACTATCTGTGATCAATTCTGACAATCAATGTTCTAAAACGATAACCATCATTCAAAAACCGTATGAATTGTTGTTCTTAAATAGTAATGATACAGAATATTCATTAGATATTGGTTGCACCGACAGTTCTTTTAATTTATATTTTTCTCCGAATTTTGATTGGCAGCTGACCTATAAACCTTCCTGGATAAAACATAACATTGTAGCTCCGCAGGTGCAGGGCAATGAATCAACCGATACTCTTTTTTCACGAGAAATAAGTGTCGATGATGCACAATCTTTTACTGTGGGGCAAAATGTCCCCTGGGAAGATCGACAAGGACGGGTTGTTATTGAAGGTCATGGACAAGAGATCGTCGCCCACATAACTCAGAAAGGTCTGAATTCACCGTATGAGGATATGTATACCATATTAGGTTCTCCGAACTCTTGCAGACTGTACACGATTGATGATTTCGGTTTTATCATGAACGCAATCAGTAACGACCTTGAAGCCGCTGACGCAATTATGCCGGATAATGTTTATAATTGGTTCGGAGTTTGCGGTGACTTAACTTCCCGTACCGGAAGTTACCGAAACCCGTTTATTCGCTATCAGTCCTGTTATAACGTAATAGATCTTGCTAATATAATTCTAAGACAGGATGACCCTAACCTGGATCCCGCCTTTAGAGCCAAGATTGGCGAGGCGTATGTTATACGCGCATTTGCCTATATGAATTTAGCCCCATATTATCAGTTCGGCTATGAGGCTTTGGGTGCCAAAGTAGATTCGGCTCTCTGTGTCCCTCTTGTAAACCCTGGTATAGATCCTGCCGATAATCCACGTGCAACTGTTACCGAGGTATATCAGCAAATCATTTCTGACCTAACAACAGCTATCTATAAACTAGATGGATGGCAACGTACCAATAAAAGTAAAATAGATCAGCAGGTTGCATACGGTCTTCGTGCGCGTGCTTACCTTACCATGGGAGAATGGGCCAAAGCTGCAGAAGATGCTGAAAAAGCCATGAGGGGTTTTCAGTGTGCAACCAGAGAAGAAGTCTCTAAGCCCTTCTTATACGACATTGATGAACACAACTGGATCTGGGGTTACGATATGACAGAAGAAATGGCCAACTCCAATCCTTATGCTACAAGTAGCTCCCTTTTGCGTTCATTCTCTGCCAATGCATATTCAACAGGACTCCAGATTTATTGTTATATAAACAACATTCTTTACGATAAGATTTCGAAAACCGATGTACGTAAGGGATGGTGGGTGAACGATAGTCTTTACTCTCCACTGCTAGATAGCCTGACGTGGGATGGACTGAAAGGCCAGGAAATAGCTACGGACACCATCTTAAAAGTAAAAGAACCCTACCTTCCTTATACCAATGTGAAGTTCGGCTGTAACACATGTGGTACGCATACCAACGACGAAGACTGGTGTTGGATGCGTGCAGAGGAAATGCTTTTAATTCAAGTAGAAGGCCTTGCAAGGAGTGGCTGTGATAGTATTGCTAGTTCTATCCTTTCCGCATTTGTAAAAAATAATCGAGACCCTGAATACAATATTTCAAACAGCGGTCGTTCGCTTTTGGATGAAATCTGGTTTCAGCGACGGGTTGAGCTTTGGGGCGAAGGTTTTTCAAATGCAGATACACGTCGCTTAAACAAACCTCTTGTCCGCTTTACCGACGCTTCTACAAGCAATGTTCCTGAGAATTTCCGATTTAACATGGAAGCTCGCGATAGTTGGTGGCTGATGCGTTTCCCCGAGAAAGTATTGAATAATAACCCGGGGATTGTAGACAACACAGAAGGGAATTTGCCAATACTTAATCAAAACCCCGAACTTAGAGATGGTGTTACCGATTAACATAAAAAGAAATACAATGAATAAATCTTTAAGAAAAATTCTTTTAACGGCTATATTTCTCTCTATAGCATCTTCGTTGTTAAAGTCTCAGAATTATATCTGTATAGTTCAGGAAGGAAAAACAGACTCCATCAATGCAGAAATCATCGACAGCATTGTTATCACTGAATGGAAATCATTAGGAATAGGACAGTTTTACGATCAATTCGTCCTAAACCATGTTCAGCCAGTTGAAATACTCAAGTCGAAAGAAGAGGATAAATACCGAGTACTTAACCCCTATCAGGACCTGAGTGCAGAAGAATGGGGCGAATGGATGGGTGGGACAGATTGTCCTTACATTGAGTTCTGGTCTTATGACTCCAATAATTCTACCTATTTAAAGTGGGACAAATTCTGGTACAGTACCTTGTTGTATAATAACACTGGTATCGATCTCAAGGCTTATTATCCTTCTTTTCTTTCTTCTTCTTTTGCATACCTTGACCTTAAGAGCACCTGGTTCATGGAAAATGTTGCTGTCTTATATCCTTATTGGTTTGTTGACGGTTTAGGAGGTTATGGTGCCGGTGATGCGGTATATATTTCATTACCCGGTGGCACTGATCTGGTTGAATTATTTTTTGATTCTTCAACACGTTCAGCTCCGGCGAAACAAGCTGTACAGGTTAAAGACACCCTCCCACCCAGTCATTCAACGCATACAAAAAATGAGATTATGAAATACAATGCGACCCATCAATAAGAATGGCTACTAATCTATGATATTATGTTAATCTATAAGATGTGAATGCTTTTTGGCGTTACGTGGATGTCGGGCAAGTCATAAACCAAAAAAAGCCAACACCTGTAACACAGCATGTTAGCTTTTTTTCTGTGACCCCGGAGGGACTCGAACCCTCGACCCATTGATTAAGAGTCAATTGCTCTACCAACTGAGCTACGGAGTCTTATTCCGTTTTTTTGGAACGGGCGCAAAAGTACGTTATTTATGCTAAACGGCAAAAGCTTTAAAGGCTTTTTCTTATTTTTTTTCCAATTCGCCCAGTTCCATCCAGCGTTGGGCTTTCTTGTCGAGTTCCTGATTCAGTCTGGAAAGCTCAATGCATTTTTGTTCGATCGCGCTACCTTCTAATTGCCCCGAAGCCAGATCGTTTTCTATTAGAGCAATGTTTTCTTCGATTTGTGCAATTTCCTTTTCGAGAGCGATAAATTCCTGTTCTTCGCGGTAAGTTCGTTTTCGGTTGGCGGAACTTTCCTCTTTTTTCGGTTCAATATCCGGGAGGTTAGTTTTGCTTTTTCGCTCCGATTCTTTTTCTTTTCTGAGTAAAGCTTCCTGCTGTTCTTTCCACTCTCGGTATTGGGTGTAATTGCCCGGAAAATCCCGGACGATGGCATCGCCTTCGAAAACCAGCAGATGGTCCACTATTTTGTCCATGAAAAAACGGTCGTGCGAAACCACCAATACACAACCTTTGAACGAAACGAGGTATTCTTCGAGGATGTTCAGGCTCAAAATATCCAGATCGTTGGTGGGTTCGTCCAACACCAAAAAATTGGGATTAGTCATCAATACGGTACACAAATACAGCCGTCGCTTTTCGCCGCCACTTAACTTGGAGGCATAATGGTGCTGGACTTCGGGACTGAATAAAAAATGAGTGAGAAATTGAGAAGCACTCAGTTTCTTACCGTTTCCCAGGGAAATTTCTTCGGCGATATCGCGGACCACATCGATCACTTTTTTATTTTCGTCAAACGACAAGCCTTCCTGGCTAAAATAGCCGAAACGTACGGTACTGCCGATATCTATACTGCCCCGGTCGCAAGGCTCCTCTCCCATCAGCAAGCGGAGAAAGGTGGTTTTACCGCTGCCGTTGGCGCCTACTATACCGACTTTTTCGAAAGGAGCAAACTGATAATAAAAGTCTTCTAAAAGTTTCAGTTCACCGTAGGATTTTGAGATGTATTTGGCTTCGAGCACTTTGGAGCCCAGGTAACTGGCTTTTACTCCCAAACGCAACTGTTCTGTTTTGTGCCGTTGCGATACCCGTTCTTCCAGTTCATAAAAAGCGTCGCTGCGAGCTTTGGCTTTGGTTCCTCTGGCCTGAGGCATACGTCTCATCCAGTCGAGTTCTTTGCGATACAGATTTTGCGCCCTTTCCCATTCGGCATTGGAAATCTCGAGTCTTTCGTGTCGCTTTTCCAGGTAATAGGCATAATTGCCGTTGTAGCAATAAAGTTGTTTGTCTTCGAGCTCCAGTATCGTATCGCAGACCCGGTCCAGAAAATACCGGTCGTGAGTAACCATCAAAAGAGTTATCCCCGATTTGGTCAGGTAATTTTCCAGCCATTCGATCATATCCAGGTCCAGGTGGTTGGTGGGTTCGTCGAGGATAAGCAAATCGGGTTCGGTAATCAGCACGTTGGCCAAAGCCAGACGCTTAAGCTCTCCTCCCGACAGTTGTCCGACTTTTTGGGTAAAATTCGGAATCTTCAGTTTGCTTAGGATTTGTTTTATTCTGACTTCGTAATCCCAGGCTTTGTAGTGATCCATCAGATGCAACAGTTCTTCGGCTTCGGCATCCATGGATTTACCGGCTATTTCCTGCATTTTGAGCTCGTAACGGGCTATGGTTTCGGTCACCTCGTTGGCGGCTTGAAAACAAGCTTGAAAAACGGTCAAACCGACCGGAAATTCGGGTGTTTGTTTTAAATAGGCTATTTTCAGACCACGTCGAAAAACCACGGAACCCTCCTCGTAATCTTTGTTCCCGGCCAAAATATCGAGCAAGGTGGATTTGCCCTTCCCGTTTTGAGCAATCAGTGCAACCCGTTGTTGCTGTGCAATGCCAAAGGAGATTTTGTGAAAAAGGAGCAAATCGCCAAAGGATTTGCTCAGATTCTCGACTTGAACAAAAGGCTGTAATTTACTCATAATAAATCCTTAAGACAGGCTGCCGTATAGCTTTGCCTGCTCAAAGCCAACTCTTCCGGCGTACCGCTGAAGAGTATTCTGCCGCCTTCTTTGCCTCCTTCGGGCCCCATATCGATGATGTGGTCGGCCATTTTGATGACGTCCGGGTTGTGTTCAATGATAATGACCGTATTGCCTTTATCCACTAAGCGGTTGACCACCTGCATCAATACCCTGATGTCATCGAAATGCAGACCGGTAGTAGGCTCGTCCAAAATGTACAGGGTGTTGCCCGTATCCCTTTTGGAAAGCTCCGCGGCCAGCTTGACACGTTGAGATTCTCCGCCTGACAAAGTGTTGGAAGGTTGTCCCAGTTTAATATAGCCCAGGCCCACCTCTTGAATGGTTTTAATTTTATGCAATATCTGCGGCTGATTTTCAAAGAAATCGACTGCCATATTGATGGTCATGTCCAGCACATCGGCAATGGATTTACCCTTAAAGCGAATCTCCAGAGTTTCACGGTTGTAGCGTTTGCCCCGGCAAGACTCACAGGGCACAAAAACTTCGGGCAAAAAATTCATTTCTATAGCCCTGTAACCGTTCCCCTTACAAGTTTCGCAACGTCCTCCGGCTACGTTAAAAGAAAAGCGCCCCGGTTTGTAGGCCCGGATTTTTGATTCCGGCAGATTTACAAATAGATTACGAATGTCGGAAAACACTCCGCAATAGGTAGAAGGATTGGAGCGCGGATTGCGTCCCAGGGGAGACTGATCCACATCCACCACTTTATCGATGAATTCCAGGCCTTCGATGCTATCGTAAGGCAGGGGTTCCTGATGACTGCGATAAAAATGTTTGCTCAGGGCAGCACGCAGGGTGTGATTGATCAGGCTGGATTTTCCACTGCCGGAAACCCCTGTAACTACAATTAATTTTCCCAGGGGAAAATCAACGTTCACTTGCTTGAGGTTGTTACCTCGACAGTTCTTCAGGCTCAAGACACGGCCATTTCCCGGGCGATACGCTGTAGGAGCCTTTATCCGTAGTTTCCCGTTCAGGTAATCGGAAGTCAAGGTAGAAGCCTGCAGCAAGTCCTTGGGACTGCCCGCAAAACTCAGATGTCCTCCCAGTCTGCCTGCTCTCGGCCCCAGGTCCAGTATGTAATCGGAAGCCAGCATCATTTCCTTATCGTGCTCTACCACAATAATCGAATTACCTTTGTCCCTGAGGGTTTTCAGGGAGTCTATCAGACGTCGGTTGTCTCTGTGGTGCAGGCCTATGCTGGGTTCATCCAGAATATACAGCACATTGACCAGTTGGGAGCCGATTTGCGTGGCCAGGCGGATACGTTGGCTTTCGCCTCCCGATAGCCCTGCCGAAGGCCTGTTAAGCGAAAGATAATCCAGGCCAACGTCCAACAAAAATTGCAGACGTTGCGAAATTTCCTTTAGTATTTCGGAGGCTATGCGTTTTTGTTTATCGTTCAAATGACGATCCAGATCTTTTATCCACAGAGCCAGTTCTTTGATGTCCATCGCGGCCAGTTCTGCAATGTTTTTACCGGCCAGGCGATAATGCAGGGCTTCTTTTTTGAGCCGCAAACCCTGACATTCGGGACATACGGCAGTACTGATGAATTGTTCGGCCCATTTTTGCGCATCCGACGGACTGTCGTCGTCTTGCTGCAGTTGGATGTATTTGACGACACCTTCGTAGTGTACATTGTAATTATACAGACCCAGCGTAGTGTTTTTGATAGGCAGCCGTTCTTCGCAGCCGTTCAAAATCTCATCCATGGCGTCGGGAGCGATATCCCTGATGGGTGTTTTTAGTTTAAAACCGTGTTTTTCGCCCAGAGCCTCTATTTGCCAGAACAACATACTGTTTCTGTATTTGCCCAGAGGCACTATTCCTCCTTCAAAAATGGATTTGCTGTCGTCGGGAATAATTTTATTGAAATCGATCTGGTTGATTATACCCAACCCCTTGCATCGAGGACAAGCTCCCTGGGGAGAATTGAACGAAAAAGAATGAGGGGCGGGATCGCCGTAGGAAAGGCCTGTAACCGGACACATCAGTTGACTACTGTAATGTCTGAGTTCGTCTTGATCCTTGTCGTATATCATTATCAGGCCTTTGCCTTGTTTGAATGCTACCTGCAAGCTTTTTTTAAGCCGGTCTCTGTCGTTAGGACTGACGATCAATTTATCGACAAGCACTTCCACATCGTGGTTCTTGTAGCGGTCCAGCCTCATGCCCGGAATGATTTCCTGTAATTCTCCGTCAACACGAACATTTAGATAGCCTTTTTTCCTGAGCGTTTCGAACAATTCCTTGTAATGGCCTTTGCGGGAACGCACAACAGGGGCCAACACATAAATGGCTTTGTTGTTGTACTTTTCCAAAATCAGCTCCAACACTTGTTCCTCGGTATACTTAACCATCTTCTCACCGCTCAGGTAAGAATAAGCCTCTCCCGCCCTGGCGTAAAGCAGACGGAGATAATCGTATACTTCGGTCTGGGTACCGACGGTAGAGCGGGGATTCTTGTTCGTGGTTTTTTGTTCTATGGAAATAACCGGGCTCAACCCCGTTATCTTATCCACATCGGGGCGTTCGCGATTGCCCAGAAAGTTGCGGGCGTAGGCCGAGAAAGTCTCAATATAACGACGTTGCCCTTCGGCAAAAAGGGTATCAAAAGCCAAAGAGGATTTACCGCTGCCACTTAAGCCGGTAATCACCGTGAGACTATTGCGGGGAATCTGAACGTCGATGTTTTTCAGATTATGTTCCCGCGCCCCGTATACACAAATATGGTCTTTTGATGCGTCGTCCATCGGGTTTTACAAAGCGATTACTTGTTTCTGATCCAGTTTTTTTGATGGATGTAGAGATTCTTGACATCAAAATACTGGGAAGACTCCATGGGAATGGCGATGTTGTAAATTTTACCCCGCGGATTGT
>Ga0209606_1000536_pt1 | contig 55843 bp, 52 predicted proteins | sample AD_UKC057_MetaG_FD_184412 | JGI IMG/M metagenome (GOLD analysis project Ga0209606, IMG submission 184412) | Active sludge microbial communities of municipal wastewater-treating anaerobic digesters from USA - AD_UKC057_MetaG (SPAdes) (version 2) | ecosystem: Engineered > Bioreactor > Anaerobic >... | reverse complement strand
ATCTATCACTTGGTCAAGAGCGTATTGCTTTGAGAAATCGGCAGCAAAAAGTTTATAAAACAATGAAAACACACCGGCGTCGTAGCATCGTTCACTTAGTCTGAAGAGCAGTTTTAGTCCATCCTCGCCCGGTGAAAGGAACGAAAGCATTACACGGCTATCGGCTTCTACCCTTTCGCGCAATGTATTTATTTCCAATCCTTTTTCAACAATATGGTCTATATCCAATATGAAATAGGCTGCATAGGCAAAGTTTTCGCTGCGCCGCACAGCAGGATTGAATATGCCGCAAACCATGTAGGGGAGCTGTTTTTTGAGTATTGCGTATTGTTTTGTGTCGATATTTTTCACAATACGGAGTTGCTTTATTCTATTTGCCACATCCGGTTTTGGGTTTTTGATAGCATTATATAAGTACTCCACCTTCACCTTTTGTAGCGGATCGCCTGCCATGGTAATATTTCTTCCTGCTTGTAGCATATTCTTGAGAAATTAAACATATTAAAGTTTGAGATTCGAAACTTTATTGATATTCTTTGAACGTTTGTGCCAAATTTTGTGCTCTCAGCAAAATATGATTCTCTCTGCTCCGGCTGACACCGTTCATCAAAATGACTTCGTCCAAATAATCGTTTAGCGATTGTATAAGTACTCTTCTTCCTAATCCTTCGAGCCAGTAAGAGCCGTCAGAATTAACGGAATAAAACTCATCGGTAATGCTGTTTTGTGCTACCAACGAAAAGACCACGTAATCTACCCAAACACGATAAAGTTCTATCATATCGTACACCAACACGGGACGGTTGTAGTCGTCTCTGTGAAACACACCCATATAAGGATCTATTCCGGCTTTTATCAATGCGCCTTCTATTTTCCCATAGAGAATGCCATAGCCATAATTGAGCAAAGCATTGACCACATCAAGGGCGGGATGCTGAGAGCGTTTGGCAAACCTCATGTTTTCCGGAATAAAAAGGTTGAGCGTTTCAAAGTAAATTTTGGATGCTAATCCTTCCCATCCGCGCAGTTTGGGCGCGATGTCCGAAATCACTTCACCTTTCAATGCTTTTACTTTAGTTTGATAGTCTGATATTCGCCGGATAGCCTTATCTACCATGCTTTTTGTTCGGTCGTCGTTTACTCGCATGGCAAGAATAAGTGCCTGTTGATTGTCCATTTTCTGCACCATCACATCTTTTATCCACTCGATGGCGGCTTTTGAAAAAGTAAAATTAAGCTGTCCTTTGCGTATGGTAGAAATGGAGCCGTATTTATTGCTCCACACGCGCCCTATAGGATCGCCGCTGCGGTCCATAAACAGTATTTCTATTTCGTTCTCGATGGCAAGTAGCACAGCATCGCTTGTGATTTGTGCGCCCCGGCTTATGTGGATGGAACTTATTCCGGCCACGGGCAAGCGTTGTTTTCCATCTTTATGGTTAATAACAAATGCTTCGTTATCACGACTCAGAGACGTGCCGAATGTATTGAGTATTAAGTCCATAATCAATCTTTTTCAATATAAAAATCATCTACTATATGCAATTGCTTTTTCGCACGCGTTACCGCCGTATAAGCCCATTGATAGGCGGCAGGTTGAGCTTCAAGCATGAGATTTCGAGCAATATCCAGAAACACCTCGTCCCACTCACCACCTTGCGCTTTGTGGCAGGTAAGCGTGTAACCGAATACACAACGAAGGGCGTTTAGAAAGACATCATCATAAAGCCGCTCATTGAAACGAGGGTCTTCTTGCTTGATCCCCAGATCTTTCATTCTTCTATAAAAATCGATAAAAAGGGCTTTTTGCTCTATTTGTGTGAGATTGGGCATTCTGCTGTAAAGGATATCCTCTATCAAGAGTTGAGATACCCTCCTTTCGGTAACCAACTCCCGCACCTCTACTTGTAGAAAAGAGAGACCGGCTTTATAATGACGCACGCCTCGTACCTGTTCCACTACTACCAAGTCACCGTTGAGCAATCCGCTAATCAGATTGTTTTGCGTTACAAGCAGCAAGTCACCCGGCTGTAACGGCCCCCTGAATCCGAGCGATTCACGCAGCATCTTGTTGGATTCGTAGCACTTCCTATTGGTAGACGATATAAAGGTTGATTTTTCGTACACTCTTCCCAAAATTGTAGCTAAATAGCTGTCTTTCATAGATTTAAAATCCAAATACAGGCGAATATGTTTGTGGTTCCCAAGCGGTAGTTTGCCCCATTTTACTTTTGGCGGATTTGCATAGAGATTTCGCAGTTGTTGTGCTGCTTGTATAATGCTGTTATCGGCTTGTTGTCGAATAATTTGTGTCAGCTTACATTCCACAACATCTATATCAAATGTCTGTTTGAAATAGCCTGGCGATAAAGCGGGTGAAATCTCCTGTCCGACCGGCGGTAATTGACACTCATCACCTACAAAAATAAATTTTCCCTCAGGGTCGTACTTGAGCAGATTGGATAGCAGTTTTCCATCGCCAAAGCGTGCTTGCGTCGGATTCTTATCTTCCACATCGGCAATCATGGAAGCCTCATCCACAATGTAAAAATATTGTTCTTTACTCGGTAATTTGGGAGTGAATTCAAAAATTAAGACAAGCTGTCCGGTTTTGTCCACACCCGTTTCGTCTTCTTGTCGGGCTATTTCCTCCAGGTCTTTATTGAAACCTTTAAGTGAATATATAACGCTGTGAACCGTAGAGGCAGATGTACCGGTAATATCTGTCAAAATTTTGGCTGCTCTCCCGGTAGATGCCATCAGCTTGTAGTTCCGTTCTTCTTCTCTTAACTCATCGATAAAAAATCGTATAAGCGTGGTTTTTCCCGTGCCGGCATGGCCATTAAGGATAAACACCTTTTGCTGATTGTTTTTGATAAAGGCTTTGAATTTATTAAAAACGTGTTGCTGATCGTCGGTCAGCCTGATATTATTACCGTTCCCCATATTTTCTAAATCGAACGAAATTGAATGTTATCTCTTTTTGTCCGTTTCCTAAATCTTTACTTTGACGAGTAGATGTGGATAAAATGCAACTGATATCCACGTTTCGTAGCTTTTCCACCAACGAAACGGTAAAGCTCATCTCGCCCATCAGGTGTACGGTTACTTCTGACTGTTCGTTATTGGCTATTTCCATTATCTTTTGCAGATACTCATCGGTAAGCCGGTCTACATATTCTTCATCGCCGTCAGGATCAACAGCAGGGAAAGGCATATCCACACATTCGCCATATTGGGTGGCAGCTTGCAGTTGCGCTTCGTCCCATAGGGAAGATGGGTGGTTGGTGAGGTTTATGAATTGTTTATTTGTTTTTGGAAGTTCTGGAACCGTGCTCCCTGAAAGTGCTGAAGCGAAGACAAAAATATTTTGTTTTAATTGGCTTTTTATTTTTGCAGCAGTTAATGGTGGCTTTTTACTCCTCATTCCACTATGATTGAGGTCGTTCCTTAGTTCTGTTAAACTTGAAAAAGCTCCGGCAATCCCCTCTTTTTGAATAAATTCATCTTTTAATATATTGCGAACTGTTTCTAAGTTTTGTTGATGTACTTCATCGCTATCCGTACGGGGAAGCATCCACTTTTCCTCATCCTCCTCTATCTTTAAAGACTTTATTTTAAAAGCTCTGTTTACCAATTCTCGTCTCTCTTCATCATCTATATCAATATTATGCCTATTACTAAAAAACGTAACTATATTTTCTATCAGAATGGTTGCAGATTGTTGATAAAGTCCATTATCAAAACACCATTGAGCAGCAACAAAACCATTATTAATATTGGGGCTACCATCAAATACATCAAAAGCATCTCTAATTTTCTTTATAACTGGATTTAAAGGTTTAATAAAAGTAGCTTCTGTTTCTTTTAATTTCTCTTTCAATGCACTTAAATTAGTGGATTTCACTATGTTTAATCCCCTGCAAGTTTGAAAATCTTCTGTAGTAAATCTAATACGGTCAACTAAATCCCTGACAGGGAATGCCTTTTTCTTAATAACCAAATCTTCGTTACGAAGTATTGGTGTAAGATTTAGCTTTGATAATTCAGAAAGCTTTTCGGTATTCCCATTTTCCAGATAATCAGCGGCAGCAAATGTCCAATCCTGCAAGGCTGAAATTGGAAGTAAGTCTATTAACGGCGCTTCGTTTGTGTCTCTATTTCGTGCTTCGTAATTACCATAGGTGATTCTTTTTACTTTTATGTTTTTCAGAAATTTGGCATAATTACTCAACACCAGCAAAAGCATCGGGAGATAACGAAAACTATGTGTTAAGTCAATGTACAACTCGTCGTTGTTTTCCAACTTGTTGAATATAATAGAAAATATTTCCCACATTTCTGTTTCGTTTTTTCCATCAGGAATGGAAACCTCTTCCGGAGTGAAAGGAAGTTCCATTTTTTGTAGTACCTGCTTTAACCCGGAGTATTTAACATTCTTTTTTTCGGAAATATTAAATCGCTCTTCTCTGTCCCAATTATCCTCTCTTGCTTTATCTGTCAAAACAATAAAAGCTTTGGAAGTACTTTCCCATCGCTTTGCCTTTATGTACTCTAATGTGGCTTGTTGTGCGAATTTTGTTTCGTTTGAAATGAAATCCGAGGTGGTGTACCTACATTTTTCATAAAAAGTTGTACCTAAAATAGAAAGAAATACTTTTCTTGCCATACTGTTTTTATATTTTTAATTCCTTTTGTTTAAGATCTTTTTCACTAAAAATTCCTTTTATTCCCAGAATTTTCATTCTTTTTTCCACCGCTTTCATTCTAATTTCGTTAAAATCTCTTCGCGGTAGTCCATATTTAATAAAAATATAGGGATTGACCCGTAGTCCGAAATCTTTGGAAATTGCTGATAACTTGTACATAATTTCTTCCAAATATTCCGGCGGGTTCTGTATCGGACGACCATCACTTCCTATCTCTTTGGGTTTGAATAACGAAGTCTTACATTCGCTAACGAAAAGCTGGTTGTTTTCTATCCACATCACATCTATCTCGTTGTCGTTATCCTTCTCGTTTCTGTCCCGAAATAATTTTACGCCACGTGCTATTTGCTTTTTCTCCGGACTCAGTCGCTTGTCGTTTTTGATCCGATTAAAGACATATTTCTCGAACTCTTCGCCTTGATCATCATCATGTCGATATTCGGTTTCGCTTGTCTCAGTATATAGTCCGTAAAGGGATAAATATTCTGGGATGCTTACCTGGTAGGTGATTGGTAAATCTTCGCCGGTACGTGCGTTCTCTATTTTGTTGGTGGCGATAGGCACATAAAAATAATCTGCCCTGTACTTGAAAAAGTGCTGATATACGGCGATAGACATAATTTTTGTGCCGCCCGTCAGATTCACTATATACTTGTCTTCCCTACAAAAGTTCTCGTTTTGTAGCTTTTGCCGTGCATTGGACAAATCTTCCTCCGAAATCACAACTATCCTTACCTCTTTCTCGTCAATACCCAAAGCATTGCAATAGCGTGATGTCATGCCTTTTTCACCCATCCTTTGGGTGGTGATAAAAATATGAGCATCATACTGCCCCTCATACTCCTTGGCAACAAGGAAATTGGGCAGCAGGTGTTCGGAGAGTAAGGAGATTAGGTGGGTCATGCTTTTTTTGTTTATCTTGAAAACTTGGCTATAGGTTATTATTCTGCATTTCATCAAACCACTCTTTACAAGTTTTCTCTCCTACTAAGTCGGATAATTGTTTCCATTTACCAATATTGTTCCAATTCATTTTATCTCTTCGTCTCATTGATTGATATATTTCAAATACTTTATATTTCAAATCCTCCAAATCTTTACTACTCATTTCATTATATTTAAGCCAAGATTTCAGGTTGCCGAACAGGGTTGGCAATTTGTTTGATCTATCAATCTTTTCTGACAATGGAACACGGTTTCTTTCTTCTTTCTCTTTTTCCTCTTGTTCTTTTGCTGCTTTAATTGCAGCTTCCGGTTTCTCTCTTTCTGATTCCGCTATTTTTTCTGCTTTTGAGCGCTCTGCTTCCTCTTCTTCTTTCTTTTTAGCATTTAGTGCCTCTTTATGTTTTACAGCCAAGGAAGTAGGCTCGTATCTTTTACTTTTTAAGTCAGTGTATAGCTGCAAATATTCTTTAAACCCTCTACCATTAACACCTCCTTTTGCCAATATAAATTCGTTATTTTGGGGATTATCAATATCAAGTTTCATATATTTATATAAAACATCGTCAGCTGTTACCTCTTCCTTAGCCAAAGTAAACAGTTGAATGATAGAGTTATCTTTACTCCAATTATAAACACATTTGTCATTCATTAAATTCTCGAACTCTGCCATCAATAATTCGGGATTAATTTCTATGTCAGCATTAAGTTTCGCTGTTAAAGAAACTTTTCCAAATCCGTATGGTTTACCTTGTCCTATCTGATGAAAACAATCTTCTGTATTGTGAAACGTTAAAGCAGATATAAGAGCTCCGAGTTCAACTCTTTTTAAATTGTGGAAATATACTTTTCCCTTAAATACTGAATTTGCTTTTAGAGGATAGATTGTGGTGTCTATTTTTGGATCATTTGTGCACCTCTCCCATATGCCTTTACGTACATGATAACGTTTCCAGCCAGATAACTGTCCGTCGTTATAAGTTTCATATTCAGACATCACTCTACCTCCTGACCCATTTTGTCGGATATAGATAGGATAATAAGATGCTTTAGGATTATTCAAAACCAACGTGTACGCTTTATCCTCTTCTGGATTTTCACAGTAACAATGCGAAAACTGAACCCTGCCACGAAGTGCTTTTTTACCGTAAGTATATCCAAATATGGCATCAGCTAAATCAAGTTTAGTAGTATCTCCACTGTATCGCTTTTGTTCTATTTCTGAAGGTGAATAGTCATAAGGTAATTTGTATAAAAAAGCCAGCCCTAAATCTTTAATAGTACCATCTTTATTTTCTCTAAAAAACACAGGCATTCCGTCTGATTTCATTCGCTCCTTAGCAAATTTCCAGTCGGGAGAATCCGAGTAGATAAATTGATAATGCTTGAATTCGTTTTCCGATAGTTCTATCGGTTTTCCTACAATCTCTTGATCGAAAACAAACTCATAGAACTTTCCATCATTCATTTTTCTTGGGAAGTTCCAGCTTGCTTTATCAGGTTGTCCTGTCAAAACAATAGTTCCTCTAATCTCCCCATTTTTGTCAACACGCACTCTGTTTTCTTGATATTTAGCACTAAACTTTCCGTCTTCACTAAACGACAGATTTTTAAGTGTTTTAAGACCTACGTCACGAGAGTTTAATAAATCATATTTAAAACAGGCTGTTTTAGGGTCATATTCTTTTTTACCTATTTTAGTTGATTTATTAAGGTTGAAATTAGACGTCTTAGAAAAATGATCCTTGAATATACTATTTTTAAAATATTCATCTAAACGAAGATGATTTATACGATAAAGACTCTTACATTTTTGAATCTCATACCTACCGTCTTTTTCAAAAAGCCAACCACAACAAAGCTTCTTTTGTTCGTTAGGATTTCCTTTTAAAGGAAAAAGCTTACTGTTGCTCCATTCTCGTTGAGCAAACTTTGCGTTCTCATCTACACGCATTTTCCCGAAACTCATTATTTCCAACACATTCCTAATAGCCCCTTTTACGGAAGTAGCCGGTATAAAATAGCTGTTGTCCGGAGCTTTGCTAAATGATTTGTAGTTGTCGTTTTTTTCACCGGCATCCGCTTGTGTGTGCCCATTGCGAACAAAAATTGGAGTTTTTGCAGTAAGCGTTAACTCTATCGTTCCACTTACACCATCTTCAAAAGGAATATCGTGCGATATTTTGTCGGCCCAATCCGGGAAAAACACTTTATCTGAAAGTGGTACAAAATTAAACGGTGCTTTTATTGTTGCCATAGTCTATTCCTCCTTATTTTTAAATCCAATAAATACTAATTCTGCGGGTTGCAGTACTTTCATATTTTCGCAAAGACTGTCTTCCTTATCTTTTTTGTCTTCTTGCGGTTTCCAATATTCTAAAAAGCGAAGTTTCTCAACTTTATCCATACGATTAGGTAGAAACTCTTTTACTTCCACGTTAGGATTATTGAAATCTTCTTCTTTCACTTTATATTTATTGACAATATAATTGCCATCAACATACTTTATGCTGATACTAGCACGGTTTTCTTCATCATATAGCTGTCCTTCAACTATAAAAGGATTTTCGTTGTCTGCTATCTCTAATTCAAATAATTCGTTATTAAATACTTTAGGCTCTTTTTGGTCGCTATACCACAGATAGCCTTGATATTTTGATTTTTCTATTTTCATTGCAATGGTTCTCCATTTTTAGTTACACTTTCTTTAAATACTCCATTTCCGCGATTTACGCCACCGCCAAGTGGTAGCATTCCGCTGCAAATATCTTTTAATGCATTTTCAAGAGCATTTTTTACATCATTATCTTTAAGAGCATCTTTTTTCGCTAAAATGCTCATTTCGAATGTCTGACCTTTTCCAAAACTTGTCTTCTCTGTAAAGAGTGCACCCTCAATAGCTCCTCCGGTAAAGCGGTCTATGGAAACGTGATTAAGAATATTTTCCTTAGTCTCTTTTTTCTCAATAATATCCGAGAAAATCAGGTTACCTCTTTGCTGTATCTTTTCATCCTGACTTTCGTAGCCAAATAAAGTTTGAACAGCTATATTTTTATTTCCGCATTCAGCCTCTTTATCTCGAACAAATTCTCCGTCCTTTTCTCTCACACAAAAACCTTTCAGCTTATTATAATAAAAAGCCACTCTGTGAGATAAGGCTCCTTTAACCGAAGTGGCGGGAATAAGTACAAGATTTTCTTCTAACACGCCTTTTCCACTCGACCAATTAACCTTTTTCCCTTTTACGGGTGTCATATCAGCTTCATCATCACCAAAACCGCTACCGAATAGGAAAAAGTCGTCAGGTTGAAGGGCTAGTTTATATTCTGTCCATTCATCTGTATTTGTTATCCTTTCAGGTTTAGAGTAATCTTTACTCCAGAAATCAGAGTTTAATGCTGATGATTTATCGAGATAATCTTTAAGATTGTTAGCATCGCTCAAATCGAGACTTCTTTTTTGCAAATCAATCACTTCAACTTCTCCAAAACCGTTGCGAGTGCCGCTTCCGATGCGGAAAGTGTTATTTAAAAGTTGAGAAAGTATGGTTTTAAAATTCTCGTCTTCCTTATCGCCGGAAACCATTTCCAACTCAAAACTGAAACGTGTGCCTGCAAACACGATTTGTTCATCAAACTTGCCATGCTCTTTAGCTACTCCTTTATCGGTAATATTTACATGTTGGCGGATAGGTAGCTCTTTATAATTCATAAGCAGTTCATCGTCAATGGCTTTTATATTCAGTCCATCTATAACCTCTCCTTTGGAATTAAGTATTTTGGCTTCGGTAAAGATAATTTCAGAGCCTTGCCCTTTCTTACTGCCCTCCTGATATCCAAAATATTTTCTACTCTTTTCCTCGCCAATCATACTTCGCACTACGCCTGCCAATGCGGTGCCGGGAATATAGGGCAGACCGTTTACATCGGTTGCCACAAGAGCATCGGTGATTACATCTTTCTCACCCGACCCGACAGCTATCGGTGTTTTAGCTTCAATTATTACACGAGCTAAATGGCGGAACTTATATTTTGTTGCTTTAATTGTTGTCATTTTAATTGCCTCCTTCCTTACATTTTTTTGCCATCTCAGCGGCAAGGTTAATAATTGCTATTTGGGCGTTATTATCGTCAAGTTTTTCTTCAACAAACTTTTTAAATTCAGAAAGACGTTTTCTTTCACCCCATTTATCAGCAGCCACACCATGAGTCAGATAGCCTTCAGTTTCTGCAAACAACTTCAACATTAACTGTGCTTTAGTTTTATTTTGCATTGCAATATTGCGAATAGCTCCCCATTGCGAAGCAAAAGCATCTCCTCTAAACCTTGTGTAATTACCATTTATCCAATCATTTACCTTCTTGTACACATCCTGTTCAATATACTCTTGTTCTTTTTGTTGTCCTAAATATTGAAGGAGCACATTATTTGATGCTTTTAGAGTATTATATTCTCTTTCCATCTTATTCCTTTCTGCTTCATCTAATTCTATTTTCTTCTCCTTTTCTTTCTCAACTATTTTGTATTTAGAAACACCCTTATCATCGGCCTCTAAAAATTCCGGATTGTAAATTACTTTTCCGAAACCTTCGTTTTTATAAGCACCCACGTATTGCGAATTTTTAGGAGATGCGGAGCTTTCAATCACAAAAACACTTCCTTTCTCAATCCCGCAACGGTCTGTGTCGTAACATTGGCGTTTGTAATTCCAAGGCGTGTATTGAAACGTGCGGATTTGAGATTTTTCCCAAACAATTTTGGCATCTTTACCATCTATACCTATATCTTCTGGACTTGGTTGGAAAGTTGGTAATCCGTATTTATCTAAGAAAATCAAACGGCTATCGGCATAAACTACTACAAGTCCGTCTTTGCTTACTCTGCTCGGAATATCTTCGTAATCCCATTTTTTAATTTCCACCAAACCGTATTGAGCAGTACGGGAACGTCCTACGCGTCTTTTGCCTACGAGTGCTTCTTCAATTTTAGTTTGAAGTTCTGTATTTTCACTATCAATCTCTACTTCAAAGCAAAGCGTTAATCCCTCTTGTAACGATTGATAGCCATACATCTGCTCATCTTTTGAGCGACGTTTTTCTTTATCATGTGCCGATTTTATGGCAAAGTTTTTATCTGCTTCAACCTCAGTTGCTTTATTGTTTTTGAACTCGTAAAACCCGCTTCTGCACTGTTTTAGTTGTTCTTTTTTTAACGTTTCGAGTTCTTTCTCGGGTATTAGGTGGTGGATATAGCTAATATCACTCGGTTTTTTTAGTTTCGGGTAGAACATAGCCACCGGAATACGCAATGAACGAATTGAACTTCCTTCGTTAACGGGATGTGCATCGCCAAAGCGAACTTTGCCACTGTGGAAAACTTCCATAGCTTTATCGCCAAAACCATCATAATCGGCTGCAACAATACCCAAGAAATTACTTCCGGGAATAAAATCCAAAGTTTTATTGGGTCCTTCGGTCGCGGCTTTTTGGTTGATGATAATATCTGAAAGCAACGTGCATTTGAATTTTAATGTTGTCATTTTTAGCCTCCTTTCTCTATTTCTGTTATTTCTATCGTGCATCGACCAAGTCCCCGGTTACGTCCTTGTCCCAGCCGCTTGATATATTTTAATGCGTCACAAATCTCTTTTTCAAAGGCTACGGGGACATCCAATATCTCTCCGTAACATTTGCAGGGCACTGCCACTTCCGTTTTGCGCAAGCTGTTCTCGACGGCTATGCCTGTTTCGTCAATTGCCGTGTTCGCGACAGTTCGATACATAAAGCGAACAGCAGTGTTCTCGATAATAGCATTAACTTCATCTTCTTTCAACATTGCATTGGTAAAAAACGTCTCTCCTTTATGTGTTTCTTTATAACTGTCTGCTTTTTTGTTTTCATCTTTGGGTTGTTGCTCCTCTTTGATAATATTTCGGTCTTTTGAATTTCCAAAAGTTTGCTTAAACAAATCCCTTTTATCGTTAGCCATTTCTCCTTTTCCACCAATAAAAAGTATCTCCTCTACGGCTTCACGCACCAAGCCTTTGATGGTTTTTCCCGGAATAAAAGGCAATCCGTTTTTATCCTTCACCGTCAGAGCATCAACGCCGGCTCCTGCAGCAAGACCGGAACCGCAATGCCAATCGGTATGAAACTTAATTTCGTATTTTATAGTTACTTTACTCATAATTCAACCTCCTTTGCTTTTTCTTTCTTTGTTGTTTGAGTGTTAATGGTGTGGATGGCTAGTATATCGTAAACAGGGCAGTATGTTACTCCATCTCGTTTTTCTCCTTTTGTTACATCCTTTACGTAGTTTTTTATAGATGTCATAGATATCAAGCGTTCCAACTTCTGTGTTGCCATCTCTTTGTTGTAATAAAGTAATCCCATCCAGTTTCTTAAATGCGATTTTACAGCGTTTCCTTCTTTCCCTTTCAGCTTGTCTGCCTTGTCAATTAGTTCTTTTATTGTCCAGCGATTTGGTTTCTCACTTAGATAGTAAGGACCGAACTCGAAACTAATATCGGGTTGCGGTTGAAGCTCACGTTTTGAAATCTCGTCGTAGTTTTCTGTAAAGCTGTCTTGTACCTTGTGAAACATTAGACAAGATTGTGGCAATTCGATGCCTTCTCTGATGCTCTTTTTGTCTTTTGCATCTTTTTTGGCACGGGTAGTAAGTGCTTCTGCCAGTTCGTAACCGTAATAAAAAGGAAACGACGATTTTATGTATGCTATTCCGGCACAAGCGGTAAGTCGGTCTTTTATTTTTCCTTCTGTGAAAACATTTTCTTCTAAAATAATTTCACTAAGTTTGCTTTTGGTCTGATTTTCAAACTCTTCAATAAATGTTTTAGTATATTCTAAAGCCAAATCAGCACGACAAATCAGCGTTAAATCGTCTCCGCTCAATACGACAGGGCGAATGGGAATTATATCCTTACCTTCAAATTTTGATTTAACTGCATCATAAGCTGCGATAGCAGCATTGGCAGTAGCTATATCCAAGTTTTGTGAAAACTCCTTGAATAGCTGGTCTTTAGTCCCGATTTTTTGTACAATTTGTCCTAAGCCGTTGCCGTCGGCGTGGATGATGGCAATCCAATCATTTTTATCGGTCATTGTTTCAATATCAAATGCCACTTGATCCTTGCTGATTGTTTCGTCGCCAAAAGCTTTCTTACATAAATTTAAAGCTGTTCTGTCTTTCGTACCTTCCAAATCTATGAAAAGTTTTGCACGGGTTCCCGCATCGTAATACTCCTCTCCTTTATTGCTTTTCATAACAGCAGGCAATCCCGTTTGACGACTTTGCAATATTCCTATCATTCCGAGCGTGGCACTCCGCATCGGTTTGTTGCGTTGGGTACGAAGTCTGTTCTCCAATTCATTAACGGCGTTAGCAAAATCATCGTCTTTAAACTTTACTACAGCTTGGCTGATTGTGATATCGGGAGCAAATTCCGATATCACTTTTGGGAAGTTAAGCACTACTTTTTGGCAATCTGCTTCAGATTCAAAAATGTACTTAATATTTCCTGCCGCGAAAGTAATTGCATTCTTGTCGCCACGTAGTGTCTCTTTTGCCTTCTCGTAAGTAATTTCAGGAGACGAGTAAACCTCCTGAGCAAACTTAGAAGTACATATCTCTTCGACCAATTCACTCGCTCCGGCAATTTCTTTGAGTTTATTAGTCTGAAAAATGAAGCTCTGTATGCCTTGTACAGATGCTCCATAAAGGAATTTCTCTTTGTTTTCCATATATCTTATTATTTATTATTCTCTTTCTCCTTCTTCCTCACCGTTACCCCATACCCGACACTTACCCCCTTACCCAATCCCGCGTAGTCCGGTATGGAAACATTGGTAAGAAACTCAGCATCAAATATGGTCATTTTCACATTTTTATATAATGTAATACGAGGTTCGCTAAGCCGGGTGATTTTGCACTCCACTTGTTTTTCAAAAAAGATATTCAGCCCTTTGGCAAAGGATAATATATTGGCTTTAAGGATATTCTCTAAAAAAGCGGATTTTTCAGCCACGCTTTCCAATGTGTCGAAAAACTCGTAATTCTCCTGATTGAGTGCCAACCATTTTCTTATGGTGTATCTAATATTGGAATTCCAGATTTGAATAAGATGCTTGTGGGCTTTGACGCTTTCTACTTCGAATTGATGTATTTTCCCATTGAGATTAAGAGTCAAATCTGAATCTAGAAAGAACTTGCCGATAGATTCGGTACCTTCTTCCAGGCAAAAAATGGCTGCCCTTCTATTGATCCTTTTGTACTGGATGAGCGGGTAGGAATAGCGAAAACCTTTATCGGTGAGATTATGGTTATGAAATAGGATATCCTTGTCTTTAAGAGCATTGACTACAGCTCCTCGAAAAGCCTCTATATCCGTTGGCGATATAATATTTTTGAAACGTATCGTTACGATTTTGGTGTTTCCCATAAGTATTGATTTGAAAAATCAACTTGTTGATACAAGGTTCCTCAAAGATGCAAAAACATTTTGAAAAGAAGTATTGTTTTTTAAGATTTTATAAACCTTCAACCATTTATTCTTCCGTTTTGCTGATGTGATTCGGCAAAAGAAGGCTTTCCCGGCATCCATCAATCTTGATATCATTTCGTTAATCTCCTGAGGTACCCATCCGATACGAATGCCGTTGTGATATATGCCTATGGCGAGTAATTCGGGCGTAAGTTTGACTGTTTCGGCACTGTCGTGCTTCAATAATAACACTATCTGCTGCAGGATTTCCAATTCGCCAAGGTCGTAAGCAGCCTGAGCCTGAATGAACAAATCTTTCATATTGTCGCTTAGATCGGCGTTGATATCCGGATGCAGACGTTTTACAATGAAATAGTAGAGTTCTCTCAGCTTTTTGCTGTTTTCGCTCGTCAAAAAATTACCCGACAAAAACCTGTTGGCGGTGGCAAGCCTTTCAGCTTCAGATTCTATTTGTCGATTGTACTCTTCAAATGTTGTTTCTACTTTTTTATCGACGGCTTTCAAGTCGGGTCTTTCATTTCTGTTTACATATGCCTGCAGTAAGGACAATCTAAATTTTAATCGTTGTAGCTCGATTGACAAACAGAAACTTTTGTACTGTTTGTGCCCGATTTTATTGAGATAAAGGGCGGTCAGTAGCGGTTTTTCGTGCTGAAGCATTGCTCTGTCTTTCCATGAAGAATAAGGGCAGAAAGTAAAAAACACAATACTTTGCAATTTCGGAATCCGATTCCGAAATTGTATATCTGCATCCCCTAACTAAACAATGGAAACACATGATGATACAAAGAACAGCAGAAAAAGAATTACTAAGTCTGGCGCGTGATTATAATGCGATAAAACCCTATATTGATATTGCCGACGGTATAAAAGCCAGTGCGATGAGCAAATTTAATAATTGGTGGGAAAATAAACAGAATAAAAATCGACAACATTTTCAAATACATTTGAAAATAATTATATTTGCAGAAAATATTCAAGTATGGTTGAAATAATTAATTCTATACGAAAGTACAATTTTTGGGATAATAATCCCATAGATCTAGGTTATCCTCGTACATTTTATACAGATAAAATCGGACAATATGTGGGCAATAAGTTGGTAAAAGTGCTTGTCGGACAACGTCGTGCGGGTAAAAGCTACATCTTACGTCAGATTGCATCCAAGTTATTGTCCGGAGGTGTAAAAAGCAAAAATATTCTTTACATAAACAAAGAATATATAGAGCTGTCAACTTTACGAAGTGCCACAGAGTTAGAACAATTGTACAAAGCTTATAGAGAAGTATTAAACCCCAATGGTAAAGTCTATATTTTCATTGACGAAATACAATATATTGAAGAGTGGGAACGCTTTGTAAACTCACACTCTCAGGACTTTGCAGAACCTTGTGAACTTTTTATCAGTGGCTCAAATTCCAAGTTACTTTCCGGAGAATTAGCCACTATGTTGTCGGGCAGATATGTTGAGTTTGAAGTACTTCCATACAGTTATACTGAATTTTGCGGAGTTACTCAACAAGAAAAAAACAGTGAAAGTTATAAAGAATTCCTTCAAGGCGGAGCTTTGCCGGAACTATTTAATTTGCCTAACGATGAAATGAAACAAAACTACGTGTCGTCCATCAAAGACACGGTTATGTTGCGTGATATTGTAGCAAGGTATAATGTAAAAGATGTAAAGTTGTTGGATGATTTGTTTGTTTATTTGGTAAACAGTGCATCTAACCTAATCTCGATAACTAATATCATCCATTATTTTGCATCGAAAAATCGAAAAACAAACTACGAAACGCTTTCATCGTACATTAGTTATTTGGAAAGCTCATTTCTTGTTCATCGTGTGGAGCGATACAACATAAAAGGCAAAGACACCATTTCAGGCAACAGCAAATACTATATGAACGATTTAAGCTACCGAAATTATCTTTATACAGGCTTTGGTTACGGAATTGGTTATCTTTTGGAGAACGCCGTTTATTTGAGTTTGCGACGTGCAGGATACCAGGTTTATGTGGGAACAATAAAAAACACGGAAGTCGATTTTGTGGCAATAAAAGGCGACCAAAGGCTTTATTTGCAAGTAACTCTTAGCCTTACCGAAGAACACACGATAGAAAGAGAATACCGTTCGTTAAAACTCATCGATGATAACTTCGATAAGTATGTGGTAAGTATGGACGATTACAACATACCAACCAATGAAGGGATAGAACATATATCCGCTTGGAAATTAGAAGATTTGCTGAATAGCCGATAATATGAACAAAATTACCGACATACTTCCCCGATACACCTAACTCAATGCAATAGTTTCCATTCCCAAATATCTTTCGATAATCGTGAAAAGTTCATGGAAAAATATTTGAATATGGCAAAGTATTGAGTAAATTTGCTACCTATATTGAGTAAAATAAAAAAGTATGTTTTACAGATCCTATTTAGAGACGGTTAAGAAGAGAATTCAAGAGCCTCGGAAATTTATCCAAGTTATCTTAGGCCCCCGCCAAGTTGGAAAAACCACCATGATAACCCAGCTCTTGTCCCAACTGTCGGTTCCCAATTTATATGAATCGGCAGACGCTATTCCCGTCACCAATTCTGTATGGCTGACACAACTGTGGGAGGCAGCCAGATTACAAATTAAAGTATCCGGTGCAACAGAGTATTTAATTGTTATTGACGAAATCCAGAAAATAGATAACTGGAGCGAGATTGTAAAACAACAATGGGATAAGGATACGCGAGAGAGAACAAACATAAAAGTAATTTTATTGGGCTCATCACGCTTATTAATTCAACAAGGGTTAACTGAATCTTTGGCCGGTAGATTTGAAACAATGTATTTAGGTCACTGGACTTATACCGAGATGCAGGAAGCGTTTGGATGGAGTATTGAACAATATGTGTACTTTGGGGGATATCCGGGGTCAGCCACTTTAATTGACGACGAAGAGCGCTGGAAAAATTATATTAAAGATTCGCTGATTGAAACCAGTATTTCAAAAGATATTTTAATGCTGACAAGGGTAAATAAGCCCGCTTTACTGAAACGATTGTTTGAACTTGGTTCTCTTTATTCCGGACAAGTTCTTTCTTATACAAAAATAATAGGTCAACTTCAAGATGCAGGCAATACGACGACATTAGCGAATTACCTGAAATTACTGTCTGATTGTGGATTATTAGGGGGGCTGGATAAATACGCCGGAGATATTATCCGTAAACGCGGTTCAAGTCCAAAGTTTCAAGTGTATAATAATGCGTTAATTACTTCTCAAGCCAATGATGCCTACGAGAAAGCGATTATTAACCCTGAATTATGGGGGCGACTCGTCGAATCATCTGTTGGAACACATTTGATAAATAATTCTATTCCGGAGAGATACAATTTATATTATTGGCGCGAAGGCAACCATGAAGTGGATTTTATATTGGAAAAAGGAGACAAAGTAATCGGGCTTGAAGTCAAAAGCGGAATGAAGGCGGAAAATACCGGGATGGGAGTATTTGCAGAGAAGTTTCATCCGGAAAAAGTGTTACTTGTGGGCACGGGTGGAATCCCGTATGAGGAGTTTTTAAAGATTAATCCAAGGGAGTTGTTTTGAAATTCACTTTACAATCAGTACAGTATGTATATGAAACAATTTAACATAAAAAATTCAGGGTGTTCGATGAAATATCTCTACTGTTTAACAAAGGAGTAAACATCATAATTGGAGAAAACAACTCAGGTAAAACAACAATCATTGATGCATTAAGGATATGTCTGGGCTATGGAAAATCAGATACAAATATCTATATTCAAGAATCCGATTTGCATCTCAATCCGTCTTCAAGCGTATCGGGCAGAATACACGAGTTGTGCGGAGCGAGTTCCGAAAACAAAAAAAGCGACTTTTTCAAGTCGCTTTCTGCGGTATGGACGGGACTCGAACCCGCGACCCCCTGCGTGACAGGCAGGTATTCTAACCAGCTGAACTACCACACCGGGTAAGCAAATCATCATTTGCGGGCACAAAGTTAAGCAGATAAAATCAATCTGCAAGCAAAGGATGGGATTTTTTGCATTTTTATTTCCGGGCTAATTGCTATACCTTTGCCTATCCTGATCAGGAAAAGAACGATAGACACCTACAACCCCGGCATTAAAGCATTAAGGCAAATGAGTCAACAGCGAGATACCCCCATCGATTCTGTCATAGTACAGAATATTCTGGACGAATATAATTTACCCGATTTCGGCAAAGCCACCATACGAGAGGTCGTTTCTATGGTGAACCAGGCCGAAAAACGCAGCGGCAAACGCTACGTCCGTATGGAAATGGGCGTGCCCGGCCTTCCCCCCTCCAAAGTGGGGGTCGAAGCCGAAATAGCAGCCTTGCAAAAAGGCGTGGCCTCCATCTACCCCATGCTCGACGGACATCCGGAGCTCAAAGCGGAAGCCGCCCGTTTTGTTAAGGCCTTTATAGATGTGGATGTGCCCGCCGAATGCTGTGTGCCCGTCACCGGCTCCATGCAGGGCAGCTTTACCTCCTTTATCACCTGCAGTCAGTGCAATCGCAGCAAAGACCGCCTGCTCTTTATCGACCCCGGCTTTCCGGTACAAAAGCAACAACTGGTGGTGCTCAACACCGCCTACGATTCGTTCGACGTGTACCACTACCGGGGGGCAGCTCTGAGGGAAAAACTCGAAAGCATCCTGAGCCTGGGTAAAACCTCGGCCCTGATCTACTCCAACCCCAATAACCCGGCCTGGTTCTGCCTGAAAGACAGCGAATTGAAAATAATTGGGGAATTGGCCGAAAAATACGATGTCATCGTTATCGAAGACCTGGCCTATTTTGCCATGGACTTCCGCCAGGATTTGGGGCGACCTTTTGAACCGCCCTTTCAGCCCAGCGTAGCAAAATACACCGACAATTACATATTGCTGATCTCCGCTTCCAAAGCCTTCAGCTACGCCGGACAACGCATAGGCGTAGCCGTCCTCTCCGAAAAACTGTATAAGCGCCCTTACGCAGACCTCAAAAAGCAATACGGCGTGTGCGAATTCGGCAACGTTTTCGTCAACCGGGTACTCTATTCGCTGTCGTCGGGCACCAGCCATTCGGCCCAATACGCTATGGCTGCCATGATGAAGGCGGCTTCCGACGGTGAATATCGCTTCTTGGACGAAGTGAGGGAATACGGCCGGCGCGCCGAAAAAGTAAAGAAACTCATGCTCGGAAATCAATTCGAGATTGTTTACGACAACGACTTGGGCGAAGCCCTGGCCGACGGGTTTTATTTTACGGTACGTTACCCGGGCATGAGCGGAGCGGAGTTGATGAAAGAATTGCTTTTTTACGGCATCAGTGCCATCTCGCTCGAAACCACCGGCAGCGACCAGCAAGGCCTCAGGATTTGTACCTCGTTTATCAAAGACGATCAATACGAAGAATTGGAATCCCGGCTAAAAAAATTCCGGGCAGACCATCCGCTGAACTAAGAAAAAGATTCAAGTCATGCGTATCCAGGACCTTATCATCAAACACAACGCACTGAAGCCCGAAAAAGGACGCATCCTGATAGCGGAACCCTTTCTGGCCGGAGAACCTTTTGAACGTTCCGTGGTGCTGATGTGCGAAAGTGGGCCGAACGGACACTTGGGCTTTGTACTGAACAAACCTATAGGATTCAATCTGGACGAGGTGGTCAGCACCAACGAGAGAATCCCCAAAATTCCTATTTACCTGGGAGGCCCGGTGGCAGCCAAACGCTTGTTTTACGTTCACTCGCTGGGCAGCGAAATCAAGGGATCGATCCCGGTCAGCGACGAGTTGTATATGGACGGAGATTTAAATCAATTGCTGAGCCTGTTGGCCCTGGACGAAGAAGCCAAAAACAAAATTCGTTTCTTTGTGGGTTATTCCGGCTGGGTCGAAGGGCAGCTCGAAGCCGAAATCAGAGACGATTCCTGGCTGGTGGGCAAAATCGGCCTCAAAGAAATCTTCCAATCGAGGAGCTCCACGCTGTGGAAAAAATGCTTGCGGCAATTGGGCGAAAAATACAAAGTCTGGAGCATGTATCCCATCATTCCTTCACTGAATTGATCCTATCCAGGACAACGTTGTTATAGCTGGGCTTGCCGTCGATTGCTCATTCCTTCATTGAATTGATCCTATCCCCCCCGACTGAACGCTGAGTTAGTAAGCGAAACTTGATTTTCTCTCTTTAACCCGGGCAGGCAAGCATCGGCGCCGGATTTTATTTTCTGAAAGGAAGCTTAACCACTTTGGCTTTGAGGTCGCGATTGCGAACGCGCACAAAAACCTCCGTCCCGGGCTGTGTAAAGGGCGTTTTCACATAGGCCAGCGCTATGCCTGTTTTGAGCATGGGCGATATGGTACCCGAGGTCACCCGTCCTATAGCTTCACCCTGAGCATCAACCACTTCATAGCCTTGCCTGGCAATCCCCTTATCGATCATTTCCAGGCCGCAGAGTTTTTGATTTACTCCTTCTTGCTTTTGTTTTTCCAAAATCGCCCTACCCGGGAAGTTTTTGCCGGGCAAAAATTTGGTAATCCAACCCAAGCCGGCTTCGAACGGACTGGTGGTATCGTCGATTTCGTTGCCGTACAGGCAAAAACCCATTTCGAGCCTCAGGGTATCGCGGGCGCCCAGACCAATGGGCTGAATGCCGTATTCGGCTCCGGCTTCAAAAATGGCTTCCCAGAGTTTCAATCCGTCTTCGGGCTTGAAATAGAGTTCAAAACCACCGGCGCCCGTATAACCTGTATTGGATATCAAGACCTGATCTATACCGGCCATCTTGCCGTAAGTAAAATGATAATAAGGAATGGCTTTGAGATCGACCGGACTTAATTTTTGCAACACATCCAATGCTTTTGGGCCTTGGATGGCCAGCTGGGCAGTGCGGTTGGAGAGGTTTTCGAGTTTGGCGCCGCTCTGATTGTGCGAACAACACCAATCCCAGTCCTTTTCGATGTTGGAGGCATTCACCACCAGCAGGTATTCGTTCTTGTTTATGCGATACACCAACAAGTCATCCACTATGCCGCCTTGCTCATTGGGGAAATAATTGTACTGAGCCTGGCCGTCGGTCAATACCGACACGTCGTTGGAGCAAATTTGCTGAAGGAAGTCCAGCGCCCTGGGGCCGCTTACGGCGAATTCTCCCATATGGGAAACATCGAACACGCCCACACCCTCGCAAACACAGAGATGTTCGGGCAGGATACCGGTATATTCAATGGGCATGTTGTAACCGGCAAATTCATGCATTTTGGCTTTGAGCCCCAGGTGGATGTCTGTAAAAGGAGTTGTTTTCATGCTGAGAAAAAATTAGTTGCAATTGATTTCGGCAATTTTAATCACCACTTCCATAGCTTTGCGCATGGAGGGGATGGGGATAAATTCGTAGCGACCGTGGAAATTCAGACCGCCGGCAAAAATATTGGGACAAGGCAAACCCATATAAGACAAGCGGGCTCCGTCGGTGCCTCCCCGTATGGGTTTAATCTTAGGTTCCACGCCCACTGCCTTCATGGCATCTATGGCCAACTGCACCACATGCATATTGTCGGGATCGATCTTTTCGCGCATGTTGTAATACTGGTCTTTGAGTGTCAGAGTAGCAGTACCTTCACCAAACTCCTGATTGATTTTATTGACCAGGTGCTGCATTTCCTTTTTCCTGCGTTCAAAACGGTCGCGGTCGTGGTCACGTATGATGTAGTCCAGAGTGGCCTCTTCCACGGTGCCCTGCATGGCGGTAAGGTGGTAAAAACCTTCGTAACCCTCGGTATGTTCGGGAGTTTCGTGCCGGGGCAACATGGATACAAATTGCTGGGCTATGCGACAGGCATTGCGCATTTTGTGTTTAGCATAACCCGGATGCACGTTTAAGCCCTTGATCCGGACTTTGGCAGAAGCCGCGTTGAAATTTTCGAATTCCAACTCTCCTATTTCTCCCCCATCGAGGGTGTAAGCAAAATCGGCGCCGAAAGCTTTCACGTCAAAATGATCGGCACCCCGGCCTATTTCTTCGTCGGGAGTAAAGCCCAGTCGGATTTTACCGTGTTTAATTTCGGGATGTGCCAGCAAATACTCCATAGCCGTGACGATTTCGGCAATGCCGGCCTTGTCGTCCGCTCCAAGCAAAGTAAGTCCGTTAGTGCAGATGAGATCCTGACCGATGTAATGGAGAAGCTCGGGAAATTGTTGCGGAGACAACACAATGTTTTCTTTAGCATTAAGGACAATGTCCTGGCCGTTGTATTTTCGAACGATCTGAGGTTGCACCTTGCGCCCCGGCATATCGGGACTGGTATCCATATGGGCAATGAAACCGATCACCGGGCGGACTTTATCGGTATTGGCCGGCAAGGTGGCCATTACATAGGCATTTTTGTCGAGGCTGACCTCTTGCAAACCGATTTGACGGAGTTCTTCGGCCAGTTTTTTTGCAAATTCCATTTGTGAAGGGGTACTGGGAACCAAATTGGTAGCGTCGTCAGACTGGGTATCCATCTTGACGTAACGCAGAAATCGATCTATCAATTGCATAATACTCTTTTTTGCGATGAGCAAAAATAGTCAAAATTTCCCGATGCTCTCCCTGTTTTGTATGTCTATGTATATAAATTCGCTTTTTAATTATCTTTGCGACAGATTTTATCTTTCACAAAGACCATGGTATGTTTTTATAACGACGCCACCGGCCGGGGACTCATTGCCGGGAAAACCTTGCTCTGTCTTGTTTTTATCCTTCTTTTCCTGCCGGGCACATTGGCTCAACGCAGAGTGGACTCTCCGGATCGCGGTATCGTGGCCATACCCAAATCGGCCAACACTATTTATCTGTCATGGCGGCATTTTGCTACCGATCCCGACGAAATAGCCTACAACCTTTACTACAAAACCTCGGCCGAAGGGGCATTGACCAAACTCAACAGCAACCCGGTTACCGGAAGCACCAACTATACGGCTAATCTGTCTACAAGTGCGTCCGCCTATACTTTTGTAGTCAAATCCGTCCTCGAGGGAGTGGAAAAAGACGAAGCGGGCAGCTTCACTCTGCCTCAAAACAGTGGAATACACCGCATCGTCCGGGATTTTGATTTCGAACCCCTGCCCGATGGCCATCCCAAAATGGCTATGAAATTTTGCTGGCCGGCCGACTTAAACGGCGACGGTGCGTACGATTATGTGATAGACCGTCAGGATTACGGAGCTTCCATGATGGAAGACGGCGGCGAGGCTACTGCCGGTTATCCCTATCCCAAAGTGGAAGCTTACAGCAGCGAAGGCGTCTTTTTGTGGCGCATCGACATGGGACCCAATATCAAGATCTGCTCGGGACACGACGACATGGTGACTGCCTACGATATGGACGGCGACGGCAAGGCCGAAGTGCTGATGGCCGTCAGCGAAGGCACCACCTTTGCCGATGGAACAGTCATCAAAGGCAGCAACGGCCAGGTGACGGACTACCGGACTATAGCCGGACCCGCTCCCCAGTGGATAGCCGTCGTCAACGGCGAAACCGGCCTGCTCATCGACAAAGTGGATCTGCCTTTTTATGCAGAACTGCGCAATCAACGCACCGACAACTGGAAAGACATCGGAGGCCATTTCATTATCAATTACCTCGACGGCATTCGTCCCTCGTTGGTATATATGTACAAAAACCGGGCTGAGAACGGCTGGTTTTACGGAGCCCACGCTGCCTTTAGCTATCGCAACAACAAGCTAATCAAGGACTGGGCCTACCGCTTCTGGCCTAATCAGGCCGAATTTCACCAGGTCAGGGCAGCCGATGTGGACGGTGACGGACGCGATAATTTTGTAGAAGGAGGTTATGTGCTCAAGCACGACGGAACGATTTTGAACCGCCATCAGGACGCCGTTCACGGCGACCGACATTGCCTGGCCGACATCGACCCCGACCGCCCCGGGCTGGAACATTTCATCATCCAGCAAAACAATCCCAAAACCTTGGGTATGGGCCTGTTCGATGCAGCCACCGGTGCAATCATCAAAGGTAACTACCAATCGGCCGTGGGCGATGTGGGCCGGGGTATTTGCGGAGCTTTCGATGTTACGTGCAGGGGGATGCAGTACTGGTCGACCATGAACGGCAACGCTATGTACGACTGCAAGGGCGATCTGATAGAAGGAGCCGCCGGTACTTTCCCCTCCGAAGCTTTGTGGTGGGGGCCCGGCCTGGCTCGCTGGGAAATCAGCGGCATAGGCAGCGGCGGTCCCAATCTGGCTTTTCACGTATACAATCCGTCGAATAAATCGTTTTACCGGGATCAACCCAATTTATACAACGAATACATACCCTATTATTTTAAATCGATCAACGCCGGAAGGGCGGCTTTTTGGGGCGATATGCTGGGCGACTGGCGCGAGGAACTGATCTGCGTGCGGAGCGATTGGACCGGATTTGTGGTGCTATCTACCTGGGAGCAAACCAATCATCGCATCTACCACCTGATGCAGAACCCGGCCTACCGCCTGCAAACTACGGCCAAAGGCTACTACCAAACTCCCGACGTGGATTTTTACATGGCCGCTGACATGCCCAAACCACCTATAGCTCCGGTACAACAGGCCGATCTCTACTACTCGGGGTCCGGCTGGATGGACCGTGAGGAGCAGGCGGCCGACTATGCCGACGGCAAGTCGGTCATGTTCGACCTGAGGGGAGGCAACGACACTTTCAACATCGAAGGAAACTTTTCACCATCGGTGCTCTACCTCATGAATCCTAAGGATGCCGATTACACGCTGGAGGGCAGTGGAAAAATTACCGGCAGCACCCGGCTCATCAAATCCATGCAAGGCGATATCGTTCTGCGCGGACAACACGATTACACGGGAAGCACCAGAATTTCGGAAGGCAGGCTCTGGCTGGACGGCAGTCTGGACAGTCCCGTGCAGATCGATGCCCGCGGGGTGTTGGGGGGTCGCGGGGTGCTAAAAGGAGGAGTAGTTCTGGAACAAGGGCTCAACCGGGAAGGCGGCCGCATAGAACCGGGCTTTGCCGGCAGGCCCGACACCTTGAATATTCTGGGCAATCTGTCCCTGAGAGGTCGCAACAACCTGGCTTTCGATATCAGCGAAGAGGCTTGCGACCTGCTGCAGATTCAGGGCGACCTGTTGCTAAGCGGCAGCGAAAACAGCCTGATTATTCAAGCCGCGGGGGAACTGCCCAAAGAACAGGAAATGACCCTGATTACTTTCAGCGGCAGCACCAACGCTAAAAAGGGAGATTTCAGGCTATTCGGACTGGAAGGCCTTCCTTACGACCTTAATATAGCAGAACACAGCATTACGCTGAAAATCAAATCTTCGCGCGAACCGGCCTCGGTTCTTTGGATGGGTAACGAAAACAACACCTGGGACTTTGCCACTCCCAATTTCAACTGGCAAAACGGAGCTTCGATCTTTGTGCCCGGCGACAGTGTCCGTTTTACAGACGCGGCTGTTTACAAACAAATTGTGATCAACGAAACCATGCCGGTGGGACAACTGATGTTCGAAAACGAAGAAGCCTTCAGTCTGAGCGGTAGGGGAGTCGTCAGCGGCGAGGGCGGACTGAGCAAAAGCGGCGGGGGCCTGTTGTCCATACAAAACACCGACAACAGTTTTACCGGGCCTGTGATTATAGAGAACGGCATACTCGAAGTGGCCTCTCTCAAAGACGGTGGCCTGCCCAGTTCCATAGGGGCCTCTTCCAACAGCAGCCAAAACTGGATTATGCGCAATGCCACCCTGCAAACCAGGTCCCAGATGTCGACCAACCGGCATATGCAGGTGGTAGACACCCTGACAATAAACAATCCCGCATCCAACAACAGTGTGCTGATCAGCGGCAACATGAGCGGAGCCAACACTACCCTGATTGTTAAAGGGAAAGGCAGCCTTACTTTGCAGGGCAGCAATACTTTCGGCCGGGTAATTTTGAAAGACGGCCTGCTTTTGCTGGGTTCCTCCCATGCCAACCGTTATTCCATGGGTTCCGCCAAAATACGCCTCGAGGGCGGTATTTTCCGTATGCACAACATAAATACAACTTCCGACACCGACAATTTTAGAAACGAAATCGAAGTTCCCGAAGGGAAAACCGCCTACTGGGATTTGCCCTCGCGCTGGGGCATCACGTCAAAACTTACGGGATCGGGACGCCTGGTCGTTTACATTCCCTATGTGCGTTCCGACCTCAACGGCGACTGGTCTGCCTTTAGCGGCCGCATTGATTTTGTCGGCCGTGATGTTCGCCTCAACAACGCCGCAGCCCGCAATCTGCCTCTGGCAGAAGTCAATCTGGGCGACGGCACTTACCTGATGGCAGCTTCCAACGGCAGCAGCGAGTCTTCTACGGCTCAAACATTTACTTTGGGAGCCTTGAGCGGCACGGGAACTATTTCAGGCCGCAACAGTCTGGTCATCGGTAGTAAAAATACCTCCACCGTTTTCAGCGGAACCATCAGCAGCGGAGGCGGACGCCTTACCAAACAAGGCAGCGGTGAACTCGATCTGCGAGGAGCCAATGAATACACCGGCGGTACCATTGTTCAACAAGGCAGCCTGATAGTGAGCAATAGCTCAGGAAGTGCCACCGGCACGGGCAACGTCACGGTGCGTTCCGGAGCCAAACTGACCGGGCGGGGCAGCATTGCAGGCACGGTACAGGTACTGGAAGGGGGCATCCTGGCAGCAGGCTCCCCCACCAACGTAGGCAGCACATTGAAATTGGGCAAAAACCTGACTATGAACCCGGGCAGCCGCATGGTATTTAAGCAACGCCTGCTTTACTGCGACAAACTGACCGTTGACGGAAACATCAGCCTGAACGGAACCCTGGAACTGCAAATTCAGGGAGCAGGCCTGAAAGAAGGCCGCAGTTTAGCGCTCTTCACGGCCGGCGGTACAGTAAGCGGCGCTTTCGAAGCCATTGAACCTGCCGTTCCCGGCGAAGGTTTGGAGTGGGACCTCAGCCGTATCAACGAAGGTATCCTGGCAGTACAGGCTGCCTCAGCCCTACCCTCGGCAACAAGCGCTGAATTCCGGCTTATTCAAAGCGACAACCTTCCTATCTATCGCATCAACTGCGAAGCGGCCACAGACCCAATCAAGGTGGAAATTCTCAGCCTGACCGGCAAACTCATGGAAAACCTCGAAAGCCCTGCGCCCGACTGCCTGGTCGATCTGAATAATTACTCGGCAGGCTTGTACTTGCTCAGGGTCAGCGCCAACCATAAGACCAAAGTATTCAAAATTGTAAAGAAGGAATAGATTATAGTTTACAGTAGAATAGAGCAAACTCCAACTTCAATAGAACCGAGAGGGTGACTGTAAAGCCATCCTCTTTTTTCTGCCCATTCAATTTCTGCCGACAAAGTCAGGCAATCATCGGGAAGAAGTGAGAGCCTCTTGTCGGATTCGAACCAACGACCCCGAGATTACAAATCACGTGCTCTGGCCAACTGAGCTAAAGAGGCAAAAGGGAAAGCTTACTATATCGCGCCGCTACAACCAAACTACCCTTGCTGCGGTCAGGCCCTGGGGGGATTCGCAGGGAGCTGGCCGTATAGGACTTTCCCCGGCCGCAAAAGTACGGGTTTTTTGCTTCACCTCAAACAGTCTGTCAAAAAAATTGTATTTTTGCCCAAAGATTTTATCTATTATGGAACAAACACCCAATCCTCTTCTTGTCAAATACAGGTATGCAGCCAATTATGGTTTGTACCTGGGCTTGTACATCGCCTTCTTCTACCTTTGGGGCATCGTTTTTCCTCAGGGAGTGGTTTCTAAGATTATTCCGGTGCTGGGCTGGTTGGGCCTACCCTTCTTTTGCGTATTTCTGGTCAAGCATTATCGCAATAAGGCCCTGGGAGGCTTTATGCGCTACGGTCAGGCCTGGAGTTTCGGGCTCTGGATGTTCGTATTTGCCTCGTTGATAATGGCCGTTGTGCACTACCTGCATTTTGAATTGATACAACCCGACTACATCAAAGACAATTACAATCAGGCATTGATAATTCTTGAACAAATGAACTATCCTCAGGAACAACTCGATGCCCTGATTGATTTCGGGGTACCCACATCCATACAGTTTGTGTTCAGTTACATCTGGTTTTACATCATTGGCGGTGCTCTTCTATTTTTGATCCTCAGTCCTTTTGCCGTGCGCAAGGATATTCTGGAAAATTAAAGCAGACTTTTAAAAACGCAATTATGGACATCAGTATAGTTATTCCTTTGTACAACGAAGCAGAATCCCTGCCTGAACTGTTTAAACGAATTAAGGCAGTAATGGAACAAAACGGATTCAGCTTCGAAGTCATCTTTGTGGACGACGGCTCCAAAGACGACTCCTGGCAAGTTATTACCGAGCTCAAAGCGGCTCATCCCGAAGTTATCAGGGCTCTGAAATTCAGGCGTAATTATGGCAAGTCTCCGGCTCTGTACTGCGGCTTCAAAAAAGCCGAGGGGGATGTGGTTTTTACTATGGATGCCGATTTACAGGACCGCCCCGAGGAGCTCCCCGAAATGTATCGTATGCTCAAAGAAGGAGGTTACGACTTGATTTCGGGTTGGAAAAAGAAACGCTACGATTCCAAAATAAGCAAGAATCTGCCTTCTAAAATATACAATGCCACTGCCCGTAAGATTACCGGTATTAAGCTGCACGACATGAATTGCGGGCTGAAAGCCTATCGCAAGGATGTGGTAAAAAACATCGAAGTATACGGCGAAATGCACCGCTACATCCCCTATCTTGCCAAAAACGCCGGCTATACTAAAATAGGCGAAAAGGTAGTGCGGCATCAAAAGCGTAAATTCGGAGAGTCAAAATTCGGTCTGAGCCGTTTTGCCCACGGCTACCTCGACCTGATGACCCTTTGGTTTTTATCGCATTTCGGCAAGCGGCCCATGCACTTTTTTGGCCTGGTAGGCAGTTTGCTCTTTTTGTTGGGTTTTATTGCCGTCGTGGTGCTTGGAGCGATGAAAATTTCCATGCTCAATCAAGGCATTCCCTTCCGGCTGATTACCGATATCTCTTATTTCTATTTGGCCCTAACCTGTATTTTGCTGGGAACCCAGTTGTTCCTGGCCGGTTTCCTGGCCGAAATGATTTCACGCAATGCTTCGGAACGCAACAACTACATCATCGATCAGGAACTTTAGCTTGCCGCTCTCATTGCTGCTTTTGTCGCTATTTTTACAAGCCTGTGTCGGCAACCCCAACTGCTACGAATCGAAAGAAGTATTGGTCTATTGCGGCTTTTACTCCAGCGAAACCGGCAAGGCCGGCAGCATCGAAAAAGTCAGTGTTAGGGGTCTAGGCAGCGATTCCCTGATTTATAACGACAAAACGCTCTCGAAACTGGCCCTTCCGCTGCGTTCCGATGCGCAGGAAAGCGTTTTTATTATCGAAATTGAACAATCTTCCATTGTGTTTCGCGACAGCCTCAGTTTATCGCACACCAACAACGAATGGTTCATTTCTATGGAATGTGGTTGTATAGTGTTGCATACCCTGTTAGATGCCCGGCCGGGCGGAGCAAGCTTTATCGATTCGGTCTGCATCGTGAACCCGGAAATCAAGAATGCGGTTACAGAACATGTCAAAATATATTTATAGTCTCCTGATTTTCAGCATGATCAACCTTACAACCTTGGCGCAAACCAGACCCAAGGCAGCCAGGGATTCCGTCTTTTATCACGGTGCTTATTTGGGTATCAGCCTTATAGAGCCGGTTAAGAGTTTTTTTTCTGCCACTTGGGGAAGCTCCGTGCAATTGGATGTTAATTTACTGAACCGTTTTTTCCCGGTCGTTGAACTGGGCTACGCCCAGGCAAAACTTGTGAACCCGGAGCAGACCCGTTTCGACACCAAGGCCATCTATTACAAAGCGGGAATCAACCTGCCTATAGCCAAGGAAGGCCCCAACGCCGAAAATCTGTTTTTTTTGGGTGGCCGGCTGGGATATTGTTCTTTTGATTATTCCATAAGCGGTTGCGTTTTCGACGGTAGCTATTGGAACAGAGGCTATATGAAGGACTTCCTCAACGAACATGCCGGAGCTGCATGGGGAGAAGTGCTGGCAGGCCTTCGTGTTCAACTTTTCGGGCCAATATCGCTAGGCTGGTCGGGCAGAATGAAAACCACCTTCAAGGTTCGGAACGGAGAGCATTCTGTTCCTCCTTATATTCCGGGCTACGGACTCAATCAAAAGCCCAACTACGATTTACTGTTGCATCTTTACTTCCGTCTGCCCGGTTCCGGGACAAAAACAAACAAACGGCTCTGAGACTTGGTGTCAGCTTAATTATGTTTAGTATGAAAGAGAAGCTCGCAGGCAGGCCCAGGAGGCCACAAACGGTGTCAGTTTAATTATATTTAGTATGAAAGCCGTTGGATATCGCTTTTTTCACGTTTACAGTATAATGCACCCGTCTAATTTTATTAATATGAAAACCAGGTTGTTTTTCCCGATTCTGTTGCTGATGCTCGTTTCCTGCAAAGACAAAACAGTCTTTCAGCGCAACCAGGGCTTTATTTTCAATACCAGCTACCACATCAGCTACACCTCGAACAAAGATTTACATGCCGGTATCAGACAGGAACTGGAAGCCTTCGATGCTTCCCTGTCAATGTTCAATCCCGAATCCACCATCAGCCGCATTAACCGCAGCGATACCGGAGCTATCGATCTTTCGGGCGATCCACGGGTGGTTTATCTGCTGAACGAGGCTATAAAAATTTCAGAAATAACGGAGGGAGCTTTCGATATAACAGTAGCTCCGCTAGTCAATGCCTGGGGCTTTGGCACCGAACAACGCAAATCAATGAGCAGCGTCGACATAGACAGCCTGATGCAATTTGTGGGCTATGAAAAATTGCAGCTTGAGGGTTTCAAACTGAGCAAGGCCGATGCCAGGGTCAAACTGGATGCTTCAGCTATAGCTAAGGGTTACGCCTGCGATATTATTGCCGAAAAGCTGGAACAAGCCGGTATCAAAGACTATTTGGTCGAAATCGGAGGCGAGATACGCATGGCAGGTTTGAATCCCAAGGGGCAATTGTGGAAGGTGGGGATAGACAAACCTATAGACGACTCGCTGGCTGTAGAAAGGGAATTGCAAGCAGCTCTTGCCTTAACCGGCAAAGGCATGGCAACTTCGGGCAATTACCGGAATTTCTACAAAATCCAAAATCAGAAACTGGGTCATACCATAGATCCCCACACGGGAAAACCCATTCAACAGAATATACTCAGCGCCACCGTCGTAGCTTCAGACGCCCTAACGGCAGATGCCTATGCCACGGCATTTATGGTGATGGGACTGGAAAAAGCCCGCACTTTGATCGACAAGCTGCCCGGGCTGGAAGCCTATTTTATTTATTCCGACGACGAAGGCAAACTGCAAACCTGGATCAGCAAAGGTTTGCAGGACGCCTTGACTACTTTCTGAGCCGATCCAATAAAACACTGACCGGACCAGAAGGGAAAAATTCAGCATCTTTACTGTTTCTAAATCTACTCAGATGGAAAGAGTCCTGAGTACTTTGAGCAATTCTCGGTCCAGGGGCTTATCGTTTTTGATGGCTCTGGAGAGCGGAACTGCCACTATCTGATCGTCGTCAATGCCCATCATAATATTGCGCTGGCCGTCGATGAGGGCCTCTACGGCAGCATTACCCATGCGGCTGGCCAGAATACGGTCGTAAGCTGAGGGAGATCCTCCGCGTTGCACGTGACCCAGAATAACCACCCGCACATCGTAATCGGGGTACTCGTTTTTAACCCGGTCGGCGTAATGCATGGCGCCCCCGGTAACATCGCTCTCGGCCACCAGCACTATACTGCTGTTTTTTGATTTGCGAAAGCCCGACTTTACGAATTCCGCCAGCTGATCCACTTCGGTGGTAGTTTCGGGAATAATGGCGGCCTCTGCTCCCGAGGCGATGGCTCCGTTCAGGGCCAGAAAACCGGCATCGCGTCCCATCACTTCGATAAAAAACAGACGTTCGTGCGAAGAGGCTGTGTCGCGAATCTTGTCCACGGCATCCAATATGGTGTTCAAGGCGGTATCGTAACCTACGGTACTGTCGGTACCGTAAATATCGTTGTCTATGGTGCAGGGTACGCCTACGATGGGGAAATTAAACTCGGAAGCAAAAATCCGGGCTCCCGTCAGCGTGCCGTCTCCTCCGATAACAACCATGGCGTCAATCCCTTCTTTCTTTATGCGCTCGTAAGCCTGGCGGCGACCTTCGGGAGTTTGAAATTCCTTACAACGGGCGGTTTTAATAACAGTACCTCCCTGTTGTATGATATTGCTGACGTTTTGGGTTTTGAATTCAGCGATTTCGCCGGTTAGTAGGCCTCTAAAGCCCCGGTATATTGCCTTTACCCTCAATCCGTTGAAAATAGCCGAACGGGTAACGGCCCTCAGTGCGGCGTTCATGCCGGGAGCGTCTCCTCCCGAAGTCAACACGCCTATTGTTTTGATCAATGCCATATTATATTCTTTAAAAACGGGGGCAAAGATAATACATTTTTGTCATTCAGTCATCCGGCCGCCTGAGAAGCAAAGGCCAGAAGTTCCCGGTATAAACGATGTACCGGTAAACCCATTACGTTGAAGTATGAACCACTTATGTGTTCCACACCCACATAGCCTATCCATTCTTGAATGCCGTAAGCTCCGGCTTTATCGAGTGGAGAATAATGCTCCACATACCAACGGATTTCCTCTTCTTCCAGGCGACAAAAACGTACTTCGGACGAAGAACAGAAGCTGCGCTGAGCCTGCTGAGTCGTAAGGCAAACAGCCGTAAATACCTGATGGGTGCATCCGGACAAGGCTCGCAGCATTTCTACGGCTTCTTCGTGGTGGCGGGGTTTGCCAAATACTTTATTCTGATGCCAGACAATCGTATCGGCCGTTATAAACAATTCACCGGCATTTATCAAGGTACGACAGGCTTCGGCCTTGGCACGGGCAAGAAACAAAGGAATTTCCTCGCCCCGAAGATCCGGAGGATAGTTTTCGTCGCTTTCGGGCGGTGTTCTGAACTCAAAGGGCAGACCCAACCCGGCTAACAAATCCCGCCTTCTGGAAGAATTTGAGGCCAATATCAGTTTGTAAGGGAACTTATCTGTAATCATCTTACCAGCCAAAAGCACCCTCACTCATCCAATGGCCCTGCACTTTGAGGATTTGCTCCAGCAGATCACGGCCGCAACCCTCTCCACCCTTGTAGGCAGAAACATAACGCGCTATTGCTCTGATTTCGGGGGCGGCGTCGGCCGGACAGCAAGGCAGACCAACCTGCTTCATCACTTCGTAATCGGGGATGTCGTCACCCATATAGGCAATTTCTTCGGGCTTTAACTTACTTATTTCCAAAAAATGGGCGTAATCTCGTTTTTTGTCGCTGGAACCCATATAGATACATTCGATTCCCAGGAGTTCGAAACGTTTTTGAACAGCAGCGGTACGTCCTCCGGTAAGAATGACTATTCTCAAGCCTTTACGAACAGCCAGTTGAAGAGCATAACCATCTTTAATGTTTACAGTACGCATAGGCTCCCCCGATACATACATCGGAATGGTATTGCTCGACAAGACTCCGTCCACATCAAATATTACCGCTTTTATTATGCTTAAATCGTAATTAATGTTACTCATACTTTTTATTGTGTTCAAATATACTTTCGCTCAATAAGCTGTAGAGCTCCGCACGTTTGGGCTCCGACTGCAATATGGCCAAATGTTTGTCTATTATGTTGCGGTCCATCCGGAGGGCAGGGCCGGTTTGAGCTTCTTTGGGGGATTTTTCGTGTACTTTGCCGGCCGTTTCATCGATCAGGGGCAACAACAGATCAAAAGACAGGCCTTGCTCATGAAGTATTTCAGCAGCCAGAGCGTATAAATGATTGCTGAAATTGCAGGCAAAGACGGCCGCCAGATGCAAATACCTGCGCTTGGCAGAGTCCAGTTCGTACACCTTCTCACTCAGTTTTTCTGCCATTGAACGGATATCACAGAGTAGTTCAGGACTGAAGCTTTCGATAAAAAAAGGCACCTCTTTCAAATTCAGTTCCCGCTGCTTGCTAAAGGTTTGCAAAGGATACAACACTCCGCATCTCCGGGTATAAGGCTCAAAGACCTCTAATCCCAGGCTGCCTGAAGTATGCAGCCAAAGGCCCGGAAAAGAGGGAATCTGCTTCAAGACCCGGGGCAAGGCTTCGTCCTTGAGAGCGCAGAGATAATAATCGGCCACACTGAGCGACAATAAATCGTTTGTGTAGGCACAGCCCAAGGCCTGAGCCAGGCTGCGGGCAGAAGACTCCGTACGACTGTACACCTGCACAAGAGTGTAACCTGCTGCCTGCAAGTGTTTACCCAAATGAACGGCCACATTGCCGGCACCCAGCAAACAAATCCTCATACTATTTTTTATAATGTCCAAGATGCAATTTTTCCCACTGCAGCTTAGACTCGTCAAAAGGCTTTTTTTGCTCGGCTTTCATGCCCAAAGCCAAAATACACAGCACGCCATATTGTTCGGGTATTCCCAACAATTCACGTACGAATTTCTCGCTGTCTTTGTCCTCCGGATCCCGGCGATTTCTGATTTGCACCCAGCAGGAACCCAGGCCCAGGCTCTCGGCTTGTAACTGAATAATCAAGGCTGCGATCGAAGCATCCTCCACCCATACATCCGATTGTGTTTTGTCGGCGATAACCACTATGCCCAGCGAAGCTCCTTCGATAAGTGCGCTGCCGTGCTTTTTACTCAATGATAATTTTTTGAGCATCTCCGCATCGTCTACCAATACAAATTCCCAGGGATTGCTCCTTTTGGAAGAAGGCGACATCAAAGCGGCCCGCATCAGCTCGGCCACCAGGTCGGGACTGATAGAGGTTTCCATAAATTTGCGGGTACTTCTGCGTTGACGCACTAAGTCGATAAAGTTATCCATAGAATTACAATAAACGAAGACAAAAGTACGTTTAATTCCGTAGATTTCGAGTACATTTGTCCTAAAATTCGACCTTTGATGCGGTTCAGATGCCTGCTTTTCTTCCTTGTTTTGTTGATGCCGGGATGGCTTTCGCTCGTTGCACGTGATCGTACGGTCAAGTTAACGGGTTTTGTGATGGATGCCAACAAACGGGCAATTGAACTGGTCAATATTTTTGAGCAACACAGTCAAAAAGGTACCGCCAGCGATCAAAGCGGTTATTATGAACTGGAGCTGCCCTGGCAGGACACCCTGATCCTGTATTACAGCTGTTTGTCGTATCAGACCGCCGTTCGCATCGTCCCGGTCGAAGTCAATCAACTGGTGCTGAACGTCACCTTGACAGCGAGTTCCAAAACCCTGGACGAAGCCGTAGTGACCGCACAACAAAGACGAACAGGCAGTCTGGAAAAAGTCGACATTTCCGGTATCCGCCTTCTGCCCGACCCTACGGGCGGCAGCATAGAAGCTTTGCTGGTTACTTTTGCCGGAGTGAGTTCCAACAACGAATTGAGTTCCCAGTATTCGGTCAGGGGAGGAAATTACGACGAAAACCTGGTCTATGTCAATGGCATGGAAGTTTACCGTCCCCTGTTGATTCGCAGCGGCCAGCAGGAAGGACTGAGTTTTGTAAATCCCAGTATGACCGACGAGGTGAAGTTTTCGGCCGGCGGCTTCGAAGCCATGTACGGAGACAAAATGGCCTCGGTGCTGGATATCCGCTACAAAAAACCGGAAGAATTCGAAGGCTCGGCAGCCATAAGTCTGCTCGGTGCCAATGTCTTTGTGGGGCAGGCTTCCAAAAACGGCAGGTTCAGGCAAATACACGGTATGCGCTACAAGACCAATGCCTACTTGCTCGGCGCCCTCGACACCAAGGGAGAATACCGGCCTTCGTTTTTGGACTACCAAACTTTTATGAGTTATACCCTGGCATCCAAATGGGAACTCTCCTTTCTGGGCAATTTCTCTCAAAACAATTACAATTTTATACCTGAAACCCGCAAAACTAAGTACGGAACGTTCAACAATAAATACGAATTTTACGTCTATTTCGAGGGTAAGGAAAAAGACGTATTCCGTACGGCTTTTGGTGCACTCAACTTAGAGTACAAACCCCGGCGCAACCTCAACCTCGGCCTCAGCACATCAGTGTTTCGCACCGACGAAGAAGAAAACTACGACATCACGGGAGAATATTACCTGAGCGATACCCCCATCAAAAACAACCAGGCCGACACCGCCAACACCACCCTATTAGGTACCGGACTCTTTCATGAACATGCCCGCAACCGGTTAGCGGCCAAAGTGCTGAACGTATCGCATCGCGGCGTGTGGCGACTTTTGCAAAACGAAATCAAATGGGGCCTGGGCTGGCAACTCGAAAACATCGACGACAAACTGAGGGAATGGGAATTGCGCGACTCCGCCGGTTATTCGTTGCCCTACAGCGACAGGCAGATCCTTTTGGCCAACAACCTGCTGTCGGAGGTTCAAATGAACAGCCATCGCTTTACGGGCTACTTGCAGGATACCTGGAAAACCCGCATCAAAGGAGGATTGTTCACCATCAACGGAGGCTTACGATTGAATTATTGGACTTTCAACCGAGAGCTGCTGATCAGCCCCAGGGTCTCCATGGGCTTTTTGCCCGCCTGGGAAAAAGACTTCAGCTTCAGGCTGTCCGGCGGGCTCTATTACCAGGCCCCCTTTTACAAGGAGTTACGCGACACGGTAACCGTCAACGGCTTGAGCCAAGTCGTGCTGAACCGCTCCATCAAGGCCCAGCGCTCCTGGCAGGCAGTACTGGGAATGGACTATCACTTTGTAGCCTGGGACCGTCCCTTTAAACTGACCACCGAAGTCTATTACAAAGACTTGAAAAACCTTATCCCCTACACCGTAGATAATGTTCGCATACGCTATTACGGAGAAAACCTGGCCTACGGTCATACCGCCGGTCTCGATTTTAAACTCTTCGGCGAATTCGTTCCGGGGACAGATTCCTGGATCAGCCTCTCGTTAATGGACAGCAAAGAGACCATAGGCAATTATACCGTAGCCCGGCCCAACGAACAACGATACAACATCTCTCTTTATTTCAGAGATTACTTGCCCCGTAATCCAAGCTATTCCATGAGTCTGAAACTGGTTTGGGCCGACGGACTTTCTTTTGGGCCACCCTCTATGGACAGGAGCTACGCTACCTTACGCATGTCGCCGTACAGACGGGTGGATATAGGTTTTTCCCGGATCTTAGCCCGCGAAAAGGAGGCTTTTATGAAAAAGGGCTTTTTAAGGCATTTCGAAAACATCTGGATAGGGCTGGACTGCTTCAACCTCTTTGGCATCAACAACACCAATTCGTATTACTGGATTACCGACGTGGCAGGACAAGAATGGGCCATACCCAATTACCTGACCGGCAGACAGTTGAATGTTTCACTCTCCATGGATTTTTAAGCAATGAAGGAGTCTGGAAAAATTGTACCCACAGCCGGAGAAAAAAAATCCGTGACCGAAGAAAAAGGATTCACAGCCGGAAAAAAAGGATTCACAGCCGGAAGCGATCATCTTTTAATCCGCAGCTTTGACTTTACTGCCCACTCACTGAATATTACTTTGACCGATTTCATCGAAAAGCTCCCCTCCGGCGAAAACGAATCGGAAGCCTTTGCTAAGGAAATTGAACAGGTGATCGTCGATGCCGCAAGATTCTTGCGACCAAAAGCAGCGTACCGGATTATAGACCGGGCCTCCCCGGAAGGAGATTTACTGAAGCCGAAAAGCTCAAATTCGCATTTAAATGCTTTATTAAACACAGAACTGAAAAAAACGGAAAAAATAGCCGTTTTTGCCTGCACAGCCGGGGCAGAAATCGAAGGACTCTATAGATCGTATTTGAAACGGGGAGAAAGCATCAAGGCCTTTTTTGCCGATCTGTTGGGCACTATTGCCGTGGGAAAAATCCTGGAGCTCCTTTACCGGGAACTGGAAAAAGAGTACCTCAACGACGGTTTACATGCAGGTCATGCCATCAGCCCGGGCGATTGCGGTTGGCCATTGAAAGAACAAGCCGTCCTGTTCAGTCTCCTGCCTGAGGACTGTTGTGGCATACACCTGAATCAATCCATGATGATGATACCCCAAAAATCACAGAGCGGCATCATTCCCTTAGGTAAAGGAATAAGAAGGGAAAAACACCGGTGCTCCCTCTGTAGCTCGCTCAACTGCCCTTACCGCAAATAGTTTTGCCCTTTGGCATAAACCCTCCGTTAGGTCTGCGTTTCATGGGAAGGTCACCAACAATAAAGTTGCTTGGTCAACGAGGTTGCTTAATCTATAAGATTGCTTAATCGAGGTGGAAAACTTCTTCCATCTCAGCCCACCATTCACCCGGAGCCCTGGTTTCGAGCGGTTCCTGGCAAGGCTCGCAATGCGTCCACCAACGTTGTGTTTCGGGGTCGGCAGCCATTTTTTCCATATCGGCCTGATAATCTGTGCCGGTATATTCGTAATAGCTGAACAAGAAGCCATCTTTGTAATAGATGGAATAATTTCGAATGTTGCAATCCTTGATGGTTTTGAGCACCGAAGGCCAGACTGCCGCATGCAGGCGTTTGTATTCTTCGAGTTTTTCGGGTCTTACTTTGATCACACTGCCGTAACGTTTCATAATTTTCAGGATTAATTTATGCAAAAATAGGGCATTCGTTTTAAATCTGCAAAGCTTCCAAAGGAACAAAGACCGGACAAAAAGCAAAAATTATGGTAAAACTTGAGGCTTCAATTCAAATCTATTCTCTACTTTTGTTTCCATCCCGGGGTCGAAACATTCCCAGGGTTGAAACGATTCTGAGGTCGAAACTTTCCGGAGTCAAAACATTTCCGGGGTCAAAAAAAGGGCCGGACAAGACAACAGTATTCAAACGGCAAACATAATATCGCATAGAAATGGAAAACCAAAATAAACCCTACACCTTCGATCGCGTTGTTCGCATAGTGATCGCCCTTTTGGTCATAACCGGACTGGGATTGCTTATTTATCGACTGAGTGCGGTACTTTTACCTTTTTTGGTGGCCTGGTTCCTGGCTTATTTTATACGTCCGGCCGTCTTGTTTTTTCAGCATAAGCTCAAGCTGAAAAACCGTGTGCTTTCCATAGTGGTTACTCTGTTGTTGATTTTTGGTTTGTTGGGTATGATAATCCACTTTCTGAAAACGCCGGTCTTAAACGAAATTCAACGCTTAATGATTTTGATCAACGACTTTGTGAGTCGACCCATTAATATCGATTTTATTCCCGAAGCCTGGATAGAATTCCTGAAAGAATACCTCAAAACCATAGACATTAAAAGCTATCTGACGGAAGAAAACATTGAAAAAATCGTATCAAAAATATTACCCGGAGCCTGGTACATTATTTCCGGTTCAGTGGCCTTAGTGTGGAATTTAGTAATTTTGATATTTGTCTTGCTGTACGTGATTTTCATCTCCAAAGACTACGAAACACTTTCGGAAGGTTGGATCAATCTGATACCCAAGAATTACAGGCATTTTGCCCTGGGTATGGCAGAGGACGTGGAAAAGGGAATGAATTCCTATTTCAGAGGACAAGCTCTGATTGCCTTTATTGTAGGCATTTTGTTTGCTATAGGATTCAAGATCATTAATTTACCTTTGGGTATTACTTTTGGTCTGTTTGTAGGAGTACTCAACCTGGTACCCTATCTGCAGACCATTTCCCTGATTCCGGCTCTACTGCTGAGCATTATAAAAGCCGCCGAATACAATCAAAACTTTTTGCTGGTACTCCTCAGTGTTGCCCTGGTTTATGTGGTGGTACAGGCCATACAGGAACTGTTTCTCAATCCTAATATCCTGAGTAAGGCCACCGGGCTCAAGCCGGCCATCATATTGCTTTCGCTGTCCATATTTGGCAGCCTGCTGGGGCTGGTTGGGATGATTATTGCGCTTCCCAGCACTTCCTTGATTATTTCTTACTACAAACGTTTTGTCATAAGACGGGAACCTATCACCAAGAGAGTGGATGAAAGCTTTGAAACGGATCAAAGCCTCGAAACGGACAATAAACCGGGAACAAAGGCAAAGGCTAAGCCGGAAAAAAACAAATAAACGACTTGTTAGTTTTTGGAGTTTATTCTTCGAAATGCTCGAGCACAAGATCCTTACCGTCGAAGGTGGCGTAACTGAATTCCCTGATCCAATCGCCGGGAATAACTAGACGGCAATCCCGGGTTAATTGTAAATCGAGCAAGATGTGGCGATGTCCGAAAACATAAAAGTCAGGGGCCGGTTTTGCAGTGGCCAGGTGTTTTTTGGCAAATTGAATCAGGTGTTCCTTGTCTTCACCCAGATAGGCCAGTTCCATGGTTTTGCGTTTATAATAACTGTGCCTGGACCACCTCAGTCCGAAACTAATGCCCAGATCGGGATGTAAAATTTTGAACAAGGCCTGACAGAAAGGGCTGTGGAATATCCCATTCATGATCCTGAAGCTAAAAGGCGCATAACCCAGCCCGTCGCCGTGAGCTATATAAAAACGCTTGCCCAAAATATCCAGTTCCTGAGCTTCCTTGTAAACAACAATGCCCATTTCCTGCTGGACATAGCTAAACAACCAAAGATCGTGGTTGCCTGCGAACCAGTACACAGGAATGCCGGCATCGGTAAATTCGGCCAGCTTGCCAAAAAAACGAACAAAACCCTTAGGCACAACCTCTTTGTATTCGTACCAGAAGTCTATCATATCGCCCAACATATACAGGGCTCCGCAATCGGCCTGAATGCTATCGAGCCAGCGGACCAATTTTTTTTCGTTCCCGGCCACCGGTACGTCGGCGCGCAAACCCAGATGAGCATCGGTTACAAAGTATATTTTTCCCCCGGTACTCATACGATCAAAGATAACCCAATTCGAGCTTGGCCTCTTCGGACATCATGTCTTTGTTCCATTCCGGCTCGAAAACCAGATTGATATCTACATCGCCGACAAAATCGAGCGACTGAACTTTCATGCGCACATCTTCAATTATAAAATCGGCCATGGGGCAAGAGGGGGAAGTAAGGGTCATTTCGATAGTCACTTTGGAAGCGTCATCAATATCTACTTTGTAGATTAAACCCAATTCGTAGATGTTTACCGGAATTTCGGGATCGTAAACCGTGCGTAACATTTTTACGATGGCCTCTTCCTTCTCCAAAAACGTATTGTCCATTTTTTTTGAGGCAAAGGTAAAGAATTATCTCAGAATCACAATAAACCCTGATCGGCGTAACTAAAGTACTTGCCGTCGCAAATCACCAGATGGTCGAGCATACAAATGCTCATCATTTTGGAGGCTTCGTTCAGACGTTTGGTCAGACGGTTGTCGGCATCGCTGGGCTGAATATTTCCCGAAGGATGGTTGTGACAAAGAACCAGAGCCGTAGCCATATGCTGTATGGCATGTTTCAATATAATACGCGGATCGACGGTGGTTTCGGTTATGCCCCCGGAACTGATCTTTTTCATATCAATCAGACGGTTGGAAGAATTCATGTAAATAGCCCAACATTCCTCGTGTTTAAGATCGGCCATCAGGGGGTACATCAGCTCATAGATTTTTTTACTGCTGTTTAACTGCACTTTATCGGGAATGTCGGCCAGTTGCCTCCGCTTACCCAATTCAAAAGTAGCCAGAATACTTACGGCCTTGGCCTGCCCTACTCCGTGAAAAGCAGATCTGAGTTCGTGTACACTCATTTTACTCAAAAGGCTCAGATTATTGTCAACGCTGTTTAACATGCGCTTGGCCAATTCAACGGCGCTTTCTTTTGTAGAACCCGAACCCAGTATGATAGCCAGTAACTCCGAATCGCTGAGGCTTCCTACGCCTTTTTTGATCATTTTTTCTCTGGGCCTGTCTTCCTCGGACCAATCGCGTATACTGAACTTATTTTTTTGCTCCATGCTTTTTCAAACCATCATAATGCTGGCAAATTTAATGTATAATTCACTATTTATTAATACAAAAAGGATAAAAAAAACTGCCCGCAGGGACAGTTTCTTTTTATAGTTGAATACAAATTAACTTGAAATTGATAATGCGCCTGAAAATAAAAAAACAACAGGTTATTTTGCTCTTTCCACATAGGATCCGTCGCGGGTATCTACTTTGATGCGATCGCCCACTTCGATAAACAAAGGTACCCTGACTTCGGCTCCGGTTTCTACGGTGGCCGGTTTTAAAGCATTGGTGGCTGTATCGCCTTTGAGGCCCGGCTCAGTATAAGTAACTTCAAGCTCAACATGTACAGGTGTGTCGGCATAAAGCACGGTTTCCGATTCGGCGTGTACCACCACTTCGCAAATATCTCCCTCTTTAAGAAAATCGACTCCGTTGATCGATTCCTTAGCTATGTTTATTTGTTCGAAAGTATCCGAATGCATAAAATTATAGCCCATATCGTCCTGGTAAAGGAACTGGTAGGGACGGCGCTCAATCCTGACTTCGTCTACTTTTACACCGGAGTTGAAAGTTTTTTCGAGGATTCTGCCCGTTTGCACATTTTTCAGCTTGGTCCGGACAAAAGCAGCCCCTTTTCCCGGTTTTACATGAAGAAATTCCACAATAGAATAATAGGCACCGTCAATCTCGATGCACATGCCGTTTCTAAAATCTGCTGTTGTTGCCATAAAAAATTGCTAATTGCGTTGTTGATTGTCAACGAAAACACAAAGATCGGGTAAATCTTTTTAACCGGCAAATTTTCTAAAAAAAGCAATCCGGGTTTGTATTGTCAAAAACAATTTGTACTTTTGCGACCCGAAAAAAGAAGAAAAAAAACAATAAAACATACATTCCAATGAAAAGAACATTCCAACCTTCGAACAGAAAAAGAGCCAACAAACATGGCTTCCGTTCCAGAATGGCCACAGCCAACGGACGCAGGGTTCTGGCCAACCGTCGCGCCCGCGGCAGAAAAAAACTGACAGTTTCGGACGAAGAACGTCTCAGAGGATAAATTCCGGAGTTTTTCGCCTGTACACATAAAAAGTAAGGACCCTGGGTCTTTACTTTTTTTGTTTGACAAAAATCTAACAATGCGTATCTTTGGGGGTTTATTTCTCTGCTTATGAAAACCGCGGTCAAAAAAATCTTAGTCCATCTTGGGGTTATGGCATTGCTGGGGATTTTGCTGCTTATCGGAGTGACAAACTGGCTCGACAAATACACTCATCACGGTTCGGCTATCCATGTTCCCCCTTTGACCGATTTGACTATGGAGCAGGCAATTCCCTTGCTCGAAGAGCTGGGTTTACGCTACGAAATAGTCGATTCTATGCACATCAGCGGCAAGCCGGCCGGAGTAATTCTTGAACAAAAGCCTTCTGCCAATGCTAAAGTAAAAATTGGCCGCATTGTGTTTATCACTCTCAACAAGGCTATCGAAGAATCGATGGCAGTTCCCTATGTTATAGACTTTTCGCAACGCCAGGCTATTGCTTCGCTGGAAGGAGCCGGTTTTGTGGTGAATGAAATCCGTTTTGTGCCCTCTGAGTTCAGAAATCTGGTTATAGATCTTCGTTACCGTGGCGAAAGCATCGAGGCAGGCACTACTCTGCCGGTGGGTTCATCCTTGAGTCTTATCGTCGGCCAGGGCAGGTCGAGCGGCTATGTGCCGGTACCCGGATTGACGGTTCTACCCTTGGATTCGGCTATTCTAACGGCACGTCTGTCCGGTCTGAACATCGGAGAAGTCATCTACGATGTAACACCTCAAAACGAGCAACAGGCCAGAAGCTATTTTGTCTATCGCCAAGAACCGCTCGAAAACGATTATCTCCAGGCCGGTAGCCGCATCAAGGTCTGGATGACACAGGACAGCAGCCTCTTGTTGAAACCGGAAGAATTTTTACCTGCCGAAGCCTTCTACAATTGACGGCCTATGGACAACATCAGACCAAACTTCGCGGAAGATCCCGAAGAGCTTCTCGACCAAGATGACTTTTTGACAGACGAAGCGATTGAAGGGGAAAACAGGGAACTTTTCGAACAATATGTTTTTAAGGCCGACCCCGGTCAATCGCCGTTACGCATCGACAAATTTTTAGTTTGCCACATCGCCCAGGTTTCGCGCAATCGCATCCAGGACGCGGCAGAGGCCGGTATGATTCAGGTTAACGGCCAGGCCGTCAAGTCCAATTATCGGGTCAAACCCGGAGACGAAATTAAAGTACTGGTGCCCTACCCTCCCCGCGACACCGGCATTGTTCCCGAAGACATTCCGCTCAACATCGTTTACGAAGATCAGGACCTGCTGGTAGTAAACAAAGAAGCCGGTATGGTGGTTCATCCCGGACACGGCAATTTTTCGGGCACTCTGGTTAACGCACTGGCCTGGCATTTCAAAGATCATTCGGCCTTTAGCCCCGACGATCCCAGACCCGGCCTGGTTCACCGCATCGACAAAAATACTTCGGGCCTGCTGGTGGTAGCCAAAAATCCCGAAGCTAAAACCGAGCTTTCGCGTCAATTTTTCGAAAAAACCAGCCTGCGCACTTACCAGGCTCTGGTCTGGGGCAGAGTGGAACAAGACGAAGGACGGATAGACTGCCCCATTGGCCGTAGCCGGTACGACCGTCTGCAAATGACGGTTTGCCGGGAAGAAGACCCTACCTGCAAGCCTGCCGTCACCAATTATAAGGTACTTGAAAGACTGGGTTACGTGACGTTGGTGGAATGCAGGCTGGAAACAGGGCGTACCCACCAGATAAGAGTACATATGAAACACCTGGGACATCCCCTTTTTAATGATGAGCGTTACGGAGGCAACCAGATTCTTAAAGGAACCAGGTACAGTAAATACAAACAATTTGTGGAAAATTGTTTTACTTTGTGTCCTCGTCAGGCCTTGCACGCCAAAACACTGGGATTCAAACATCCGACCAAAGGACAATCCCTGTTTTTTGACTCTGAACTGCCCGACGATATGCAGCAGTTGATAGATAAATGGAGAAAGTACATCGCCACAAGGGAAGAAATAGTATGAGTATGAAAGCTATAGCTATCGTGGCCGGAGGCGACTCTTCGGAATACGGCATCTCGCTCAAAAGCGCCGCCGGTTTGTATTCTTTTATAGATAAAACCAACTACAACACCTGCATAGTCATCTTACGCGGCAGAGACTGGTCTGCCTGCCCCGAGGGCATCGACAGCCCCCTGCGCATTCCCATGGATAAAAACGATTTCAGCTACACTTACCAGGGTCAAAAAAAAGCCTTCGATCTGGCCTGGATTACCATCCACGGTACACCGGGCGAAAACGGACTTTTGCAGGGTTATTTCGATATGATCGGTCTGCCTTACAGTTGTTGCGGAGTTTTGCCCGCTGCCCTTACTTTCAATAAATATGCCTGCAATCGTTACCTAAGCCAATTTGATCTGAAAGTTGCCCCTTCGGTACTCCTCAAAAGAGGGGAACCAATCAATACAAACAAAATAGTAGCAGAAACCGGCCTGCCTTGTTTTGTTAAACCCAACCTGGGTGGATCGAGCTTTGGTACCAGCAAAATTAAAATGGCTTCCGAGCTTTCCCGGGCCATAGATCTGGCTTACGGCGAATGCAACGAAGTGCTGGTTGAAGGCTTTTTACCAGGCACCGAACTGACTAACGGCTGCTATAAAACGACTAAGGGTTTGGTTTGTCTGCCCGTTACCGAAGTGATCAGCAAAAACGAATTTTTCGATTACGAAGCCAAATACAATGCAGATAAAGCCGAAGAAATCACTCCGGCCCGTATTCCCGAAAGTATGCGCGATGAAATACAGCATACCACTGCCCGAATCTACAAACTGCTCGACTGCAAAGGCATAATCAGAGTTGATTACATTCTCTGCGGCTCAGCACTTTATCTGCTCGAAGTAAATACAACTCCCGGCATGACGGCCACCAGCTTCATCCCCCAACAGGTAAAAGCTGCGGGCATGACCATGACAGAGGTAATGGAGCAGATAATCGAAGATGTTCTTTTCACAACAAAAACCACCGACCATGTTTGACGATATCAGAGCCTATACCGACCAGGAACTTCGCCCGACGCTGGAACGGCTTTGGGCAGACCCTGAATTCACCTCGGTCGTTGCAGCCCTTCCTTTTATCGATTCCGTCGAAGCACTCAAACAAGCTTCGTTGCAATGCACAAGCATAAATCAATTACATAAAAACATCATCCATAGATTGTTGACTCTGCTGGCCGAAAAAACCTGCACCAGCCTGCAAGGGGAAGGCTTTGAGGAAATAGATCCCGATCAAGCTTATATTTACATGTCCAATCACAGGGATATTGTGTTGGATTCCAGTTTTTTAAACGTTATTCTACTTAACAACGGCCTCGAAAGCTCTGAAACGGGAATTGGAGACAACCTGCTCATACGCCCCTGGATCACCGATTTTGTCAGAGCCAACAAAAGCTTTGTGGTAAAGCGCAACCTTTCGGTGAGAGAACAACTATCGGCCACCATCGAGCTTTCGGCTTACATCCGCCACACTCTGCAAGAGAAAAAACAATCTATCTGGCTGGCCCAACGCGAAGGCCGCGCCAAGGATTCCGACGACAGAACCCAAAACAGCATTCTGAAGATGTTAATTTTTGGGGAAAAAGGTAACATTTTGGAGAAACTTGCATCTATGCATCTGATTCCGTTGAGCATCTCATACGAATTCGACCCTTGCGACTACTTAAAAGCGAAAGAAATGCAACTAAAGCGTGATCAACCTGATTACAAAAAGAGCCGCCAGGACGATTTGCTGAGCATGAAAACCGGGATTATGGGATACAAAGGCCGGGTGTTTTACAAAGCCGGTACTTGTATTTCGGAAGAAATCATCAAAATGGATGCCGCCATGCCCAAAAAAGACTTAATCGAAAAAATCGCTCAACTGATGGATTTGAGCATACACGCCAATTACCGTCTGTATCCCAACAACTTCATTGCTGCAGATATGCTCGATGAGGCCGATACTTTTGTCAGGAGTTATTCCAAAAACGAAAGAGAACAGTTCTTGGACTATTTGCAACAGCAATTGAATAAAATTGAGCTTCCCGACAAGGATGAGCCATTTTTGAGAAAAAAAATGCTAGAAATGTACGCCAATCCTTTAAAAAACAAACAAAAAGCAAAAGCGTGAGACTTATGAAAAATATCTATAAAGCTATTTCGGTATTCCTTCTTATTTTACCTCTGGCTTCGTGTTCCGGTTTTTGGGGAGAAAATAAGCCGGATTCGGTTTATTATGAGTCCATGGCCAATGTGCAAAGTATCAAAACCAATAACGTCATCTTCAAATCCAACCCCAGTCTGTATTTTACTTCGCAGGACGGCTTCGATTTGGACGATTCCATTGCCGAGGGCGACAGAGTCTGGTTGTATTTTACCCTGGTTGACTCGGTTTCGCCCAGCATGTACAATATTCACATCTACTCCTATTCCGAAGTAGATACACGTCCTTTTTATCAACTCGAAAAGGGTGCCAACGACACTATATTAAGCCAAAACCTCCACCAATTTCAGAAATGCTGGATCAGCGACAATTACCTGAATGTTATCTTTTATGCCTATGCCAGCATTTCACCCAACAGCAGTTTTGAGCTGGTTCGCGAAATGATACGGGAAGACACTTCGGCTTCTAAACCCAAGATTTACCTTGATCTCAGGCATAATACAGCTTCTGTTACCCCTTACTGGTACAACCTAAAAATGATGAGCTTTGATTTAAGGCCCATACGTGAACAATATGCCGGTCAGGATACTATCTCTGTACAATTTAGCTACACTCTGAGCGACAGGCAACACGTCAATTTCTATTATCTGCCTCAAGCCGATGAAAATTCTCAGGAATAAGTTACTGCCCTTGTTCGTCGTATATGGCCTGATCTCTTGCAACAACGAATACGGCCTGATGATGGAGCCTGCTGCTGAAATTTGGCAGTCGGGTCTTTGTGTGGCAGTTCCGCACGAAGATTATCCTTATGTCTTGCTGATGGACGATGGGGATAGAATTGTTCCCAGCGGAGAACCCGAAAGCAATGTAAAAATCGGCAACCGCTACAGCGTTTATTACAGTCTGATTAAACCCAAACAGGAGGATGAAGTACGCAAGGCAGAAATTGCCAAGATGATTCCTGTCACTACCATTCCCCTGACTTACCCAGACCGTATTAGACTAAACTCCGTCCAGGGCGATCCCATAGAAATAACCAAAGCGTTTTGGTTAGGCGGTGACTTTATAAACGTGGAGTTCAACTTTAAAATCTCAGACAGGCAGATCAAACACAGTCTTGAACTCCACTATATATCTTTCGATGAAGAGTATAAAGAGTTGAAACTCGATTTTATCCATATGGCCAACGGGGACCTGCCGGAACAGGATTTGCCCGCCATTGTATCGTTCCCGCTCGAATCCATTTATGAATTCAATAAGGCCGACACCATTCTGATTCGCGTTATGCAGAAAAACCGCCAGGACGAAAACCACTACAGTTTTTACGGCCTGAAGGGTGGTTATGTCGAAGACCTGAGATAGTTTGCCCAAGACCGGGACAAAAAAATCAGCACCTTATTAACATAGTTTTGTTGATAAAAATTTAAAATTTTGCGAGGCTGACGAATTATATAGTACTTTGGCGCAAAATTTTTATCTAAATCGTTACAACCATGACAATCATTCATCGTATTTTCACAAGCAGTCTGCTTGTGCTAGCGCTCTTGTGTTCTAGTCTTTCTCTCAGTGCACAGACCGGCGGACAGCCCGAACAAGGTCAGATTCCCCCTCATCCTCCCAGATTGCCCGAAGGCATTATTCCGGCTTTTCCCGGTGCCTGGGGTGGCGGTATGTTTACCAGCGGCGGCCGAGGCGGTAAGGTGATAGCCGTAACCAATCTCAACGACAGCGGCGAAGGCAGCCTGCGAGCGGCTCTCGAAGCCGAAGGGCCCCGTATTGTAGTTTTCCGCGTTGCCGGCACCATCAAAGTTAACGGCGACCTCAACATCAATCATCCCGATATTACCGTAGCCGGACAAACGGCTCCCGGTGACGGAATCTGCATTGCCGGTACTTTCAACATCAATACCCATAATGTCATCGTGCGACACATCCGGGTGCGTCGCGGTGTACCTATGGGCGGACAAGGCGACGATAACATCGGAGGCAATCCCAATCATCACGTCATCATCGACCACTGTTCCACCAGTTGGGGGATGGACGAAAATATTTCGCTTTATCGCCACATGAGGCCTTCGCTCGACGGAAAAACTCAGATCAAAGATCCCGCACGATATATCACCATTCAATGGACCATATCGAGCGAGGCACTCGATGCCCGCGGCCACGCTTTCGGAGGAACCTGGGGCGGCAATCCTTCCACTTTCCATCACAACCTCTTTGCCTGCAATACCGCGCGCAACGCCTCCATTGGTATGTCGGGGCCATTTGATTTCCGTAACAACGTCATTTTCAACTGGCGACACCGCACAATCGACGGGGGCGATGAAACCTCTCTGATCAATCTGATCAACAATTACTATAGACCCGGTCCCGCCACCAACGAAAATATGCGTGCCGTCTTTGCCCGCATCGAACAACGAGATATGTACTCACCCGGCAGTGCCTGGGCCGAAGGCGGCTGGTTTCCCAGGGCCGAAAAACGTCCCGGAAAATGGTATGTTGCCGGTAACGTTATGCACGACAACGAGGAGGTCACCAACAACAACTGGGCCGGTATGCGCGGCCCCGAAAATCTGGCCCGCGTAAATACTCCTTTCGAAGGTTGGCCTGTTGCTCCGCATCAAACCGCTCAGGAAGCTTTTGAGTCGGTCCTTTCCCACGCCGGGGCCACCCTGCCCAAACGCGACGCTGTCGATAAACGCGTCACTGAAATGGTACGCAGTGGAAAAACCACAACCGAAACCGGTATCATCAAGGACATCTCCGAAGTGGGCGGCTATCCCGAACTCACTTACGATCCCAAAGAAGTTCCCGTCGATACCGACGGCGACGGCATGCCCGACGAATGGGAAAAGAAACACAATCTGGATCCCAACGATCCTTCGGATGGTGCTAAAGATGCCGACAAAGACGGATACACCAATGTAGAGGAATACCTCAACGGCACCGATCCCAACGAGTACATCAACTATCGGAATTTAGGGAACAACGTCGATATGATCAGCTTCAAGTAAAAGGGGAATCAATACGAATTCCAACTACTTATTTCTTCCAGTTTTTTACGGGTTTTTTCTCTGGTTTTCGAAGCCGGATAACCCAGAGCGATGAGCAGGGGAACCCGTTTCTTTGCGGGGATATTCAATAGTTTCTTGACTTTGGGTTCGTCGAACCAGCCTATAATACAGCTTCCCAAGCCTAATTCGGCAGCCTGCAGGCAAAACTGGTTTACGACAATGCCCAAATCGAGCAGGGCGAATTCTTTGTCCTTAATAACAGAGCCCATACCGGAGAGTAAGTTGACCTTTTCCATTACCAAGGCGACGATAACCGGTGCCTGGTGCGTAAATTTATTTAGCCCCAGGCTCACCGCACATTCTGCAATTTGTTCCTTCAATTCGGGTTGATCGACCACCACAAATTTCCAGGGCTGTGAATTATTCGCCGAAGGTGCTAGGCGGGCCGACTCGAGGCATTGCAGGATTTTTTCTTTTTCTACCGCCTTTGGTTCGTATTTTCTGTCGCTTTGACGCTGCTTTACTAATGTTGAGAATTCCATATCGACTATGTATTGATTGAATTTTTATTTGAGCAAACATACAAAAAATTACCGTCTCTTGACGATCATAGGCAAAGTGTAAAAATCAGATGTCTTTGAGTGCCTGTTTTTCTCGACCAAGCAGTCAAAAACAGTTATATTTGCCCGGGATAGTAGGTACAAAAAAGACAGTGCCCGACAATGAAATTGCCAATGTAACCCTGGGTTAGCTCGTATAGCAAGCAAAACAAAGACAGTGCTCAAATTATGCACAAAGAAGAGATAATCAACAAAACGATGGATTTGGAAGACCTTAATTCGGAAAGGGCTTTACAAATAGTCGATGAACTTAATGACTTAATCAAGGCATTGAGGTCAAAAAATTTAAAAATCAGTTCCTGGTACGGAAGTTTCAACCTGAGCGGTGACCCCCTTTCTAACGAAAGAATTAATCGGGGATACGGCTACCAAAGCCTCGAAGGCGCAGCCGATGATAAAAATTTTCCCTGGTTTTTGTATTGGGAGATCGTCTGGGTGGTTTTAAATAATGACTTCAAGCAAGGCCAGGAGGTGTTGGATTTGGGTGGAAGCTCGTCCTTATTTTCCTATTACCTGGCTTCCAAAGGAATCAAGGTGACCGCCATAGACCTTCAAAAAGAATTAGTTGATAATGCAAACCATGTGGCAAAGCAAATGAATTGGAATCTAGAGAACCGGGTCATGGACATGAGAGAATTGGATTTCAATTCAACATTCCATCACATCACTTCCATTTGTGTGTTTGAACATATACCCATGTACGACAGGGTAATCATCAACGAAAAAATCAGAAACTTGTTGACGAAAGACGGGAAATTCAGTATTACCTTCGATTACAGAAATCCCTCAAAATTTGCACAAATCAATTCTCCTCGGGATGTTTATGAACAATTTGTAAGACCTTCGGGCTTGAAAATAAGAGGGAACAAGGAATTTGCCGATAATGGTAAGAATTATTTATTGCACCCCTTTTATTCCAAAAAGAGATTGTGGAATTACAAAAGAATTTCCATTCAAAAGGGGCATTTTAAGCCTTGGGATTTTTTTAAGACAAAAAGCACCAACGACTATACCTTTGGGGCCCTGTTCCTCGAACGTTAAGCCGGTCACTGATAGCGGCCTTGCGACAATATTTCCACTGTATCCATAGCAATCATAAGTTCCTCATTGGTAGGAACCACCATCGCTTTGACTTTGGATTCCGAAGCAGAAATAACGGCTTCTTTACCACGAATCAGCTTGTTTTTTTCGACGTCAAGCAATAAACCCATGTATTCCATATTTTCACAAATAGCCTGACGGGTTTCATCCTGATTCTCGCCGACCCCCCCTGTGAAAATAAGTATATCCACACCACCTAATACTGCCGCGTATGCGCCCACATATTTCTTGATCATGTAATTATACATGTCAAATGCCAGCTGAGCCCTCTTGTTTCCCGATTTTGCGGCTGCAGTGAGTTCTCTCATATCCGAAGAAACCCCCGAAACCCCCAGAATACCGCTTTTCTTGTTGAGAATATTATTCAAGGCACGGGGGCCGATGTTCTCTTTTTCCATCAAATAGGTCAATGCTCCACCGTCGATATCGCCGGTGCGGGTACCCATAAGCAAACCTTCCAGCGGAGTCAGTCCCATGGAATTCTCCACCGACTTGCCGTCGCGTATAGCCGTCACCGAGCCGCCGTTGCCTATGTGCGCTGAAATAATGCGTTGGGAAGCATAATCAACCCCAAGAATATCACAGGCCCTGCGCGATACATAGCGATGACTGGTGCCGTGGAAGCCGTAACGACGAATACCGTATTTCTTGTAATATTCGTAGGGAAGGCCGTACATATAAGCTTTGGCAGGCATGGTCTGATGAAAAGCGGTATCAAAAACAGCCACTTGAGGCAAATCGGGCAATAACTTGCTTACAGCCTCTATTCCCTTGAGATTAGGCGGATTGTGCAAGGGAGCCAGATCAATGCATTCGTTTACCATGCGCAACACTTCATCGTTGATACGTACGCTCTTACTGAACTTTTCACCTCCGTGAACCACCCGGTGTCCTACCGCGTCTATTTCTTTCAGAGATTTTATACAGGCGTATTTACTTTCGGTCAGCATCTTGAAAATAAATTGTATGCTTTTGGTATACTCGGGAAAATCTTCTTCGATCAGCACCCTTTCGCCGCTGCTGGTTTGCAATTTCAAATAAGAACCGCTCAGACCGATCTTTTCTACGGAACCCTGCCCCAAGACCTTGGAGCTGTCCATATCAAACAACTTATACTTCACGGAAGAACTTCCGCAATTCAAAACCAGTATTTTCATAATTATATCAATTAGCCTTAATCCCCAAAGATTGATTGCAGGTAATAACAATCATCTTATAAATATCATCCACGGAGCATCCTCTCGAAAGATCGTTAATGGGCGCAGCCATTCCCTGCAGAATAGGTCCTATAGCCTCGGCCGAAGCCAGACGCTGTACCAGTTTATAAGCAATATTTCCGGCCTCCAAACTGGGGAAAACCAAGACATTGGCCCTTCCGGCAATAGAACTGCCCGGTGCCTTACTTTTGCCGATGGCGGGCACTATGGCGGCATCGGCTTGCAGATCGCCGTCGATTTCGAGTTTGGGAGACATCTCTTGGGCAATGCGCACTGCTTCGGTCACCTTGTCGACCATTTCGTGTTTGGCACTGCCTTTGGTAGAAAAGCTCAACATAGCCACGCGAGGCTCAAAACCGGCAATGCTGCGCGCCGTTCCCGCTGTTGAAACGGCAATCTGCGCCAATTCTTGAGCGTTAGGATTAGGCATTACAGCGCAATCGGCAAAAACCAGTAAACCATCTTCGCCGTATTGCCTGTCGGGTACAAACATCAAAAAAGCTCCCGATACTACCGAGATGCCCGGCAAGGTCCTGACAATCTGCAATGCCGGCCTTAGTACATCGCCGGTAGCACTCAGGGCGCCGGCAACTTCGCCGTCGGCATCGCCGTTTTTGATCATCAGGCAAGCCAGATACAGCGGATTTTCCACCAGTTGAGCAGCTTGTTCGGGAGTCATGCCCTTGCTCTTTCGTAATTCGTACAGTAAATTGGCATAAACCTCTTTCTTAGGCTGATTTACCGGATCGACCAACACCGCATCCGTAGCGATTTTGCCTAACTTATTTTGTTTGGCCAGATCCAGTATTTCCCGGGGATTACCAATTAAATAAAGCTTCGCCAATCCGTCTGTCAAAATCCGGTCGGCGGCTTTCAGGGTTCTGATTTCGCTGCCTTCGGGCAGTATAATCCTCTGTGGATTTGCTTTGGCCCGGGCAGCCATTTGTTGTAGTAAGCTCATAAAAAATATATCTAATTAATCCTGTTCTGTGATCTTTTTCGGACGGTGGAAAACATTTCCGGATGTATTTAAAAAGCCTCCGTTTTCTTCGTTTAGCATTCTGTCCAGCTCTTTCGAAGAGAGATCTGCATATATTCTACCCATATAAGCCAAGGCAATGTGTCCGGTCTCTTCGGAAACCACAATAGCTTTAGCATCCGAAACCTGACTGATTCCCAAGGCAGAACGGTGTCTCAATCCGTATTGCTTTGGAACGGTTTCATCGCGCGATACCGGCAAAATGCAAGCCGCAGCTTTGATACGCTCGTTGCCAATAATCACGGCACCGTCGTGCAAAGGCGTGTTCTTATAAAAAATATTCTCCAACAGGCGGCAACTAACCAAGGCATCGATGCGCTCGCCGGTGGCCAAGTATTCATCGAGGCTGATGTTGTTTTCGATAACAATAAGCGCTCCGGTTTTGGATTCGGCTAAGTTTTTACAGGCCAAAACGATTTGCACTATATAAGCTTTGGATGCGACCTGTTTGTTTTTTTTCTGCGAAAAGAGCGCCACAAAATTCTTCCAGCGCCGTCGCGAACCGAGCATCACCAAAAAACGCCTCAACTCGTTCTGAAACAAAACAATCAGAGCTATGGCTCCCACACTGACTACCTTGTCGAGTATGCCGCCCAACAATTTCATTTTGAAAACATAGGATACCAAAAACCAGAGCGCGATAAAGGACAGGACGCCGATGAAGATATTAATGGCACCCGAGCTTTTCATCAGCCTGTATATCCCGTACATCAGCAGCGCTACCAGAAAGATATCAATGATTTCCAATAAACTTGGCATCAACATAGACCTGCTTTTTTACATAGTTGAACCATCCGGACACATTCTACAGCCTCCCTGACATCGTGCACCCTGAGGATATGGGCTCCAAACCACAAAGCCAGGGTATTGGCCACTGTGGTACCGTTGAGGGCCTCTTTGGGACCGCAATTCAGCAAGTTGTAAATGAACGATTTTCTGGATAAACCCACCATAATGGGCGCATCCAATATATACAAATCTTCCAGTCTGCGCAAGAGTTCGTAATTGTTTTCCAGGCTCTTGCCAAAACCGAAGCCCGGGTCGATGATCAGGTCGTTCAGGCCCAGATCTCTCAAACGGGCGGCATTGAATGCCAAATCACTGCAGATTTCAGCCATCAGGTGCCGGTAATGCGGATCTTGCTGCATGTTCTCGGGACGTCCCTTAATATGACTCAACACATAAGGCACCTGCAAACGGGCCGCCACCGGAAACATGTCTGCATCGAGGCTGCCGGCGGAAATATCGTTTATAATATCTACCTGATAGTCCTCTACCGCCACACGGGCTACTTCTGCACGAAAAGTATCCACCGACAGCGGAAAATCGGGCCTGGCTTTACGAATCAACTCCAGGGCCGGCAACAGGCGCGCCAATTCTTCCTGCT
>Ga0209606_1000533_pt1 | contig 56357 bp, 52 predicted proteins | sample AD_UKC057_MetaG_FD_184412 | JGI IMG/M metagenome (GOLD analysis project Ga0209606, IMG submission 184412) | Active sludge microbial communities of municipal wastewater-treating anaerobic digesters from USA - AD_UKC057_MetaG (SPAdes) (version 2) | ecosystem: Engineered > Bioreactor > Anaerobic >... | reverse complement strand
CTTTTTTTTTGCATGCCCGAATGCCGGCGCGAAAGAATAGGGTTGCAATCGCCGGCGGCGGTCATTACAATGCGTCACGCTGCGCACCCCTGACGGGAGGAAAATCGTTTGATGGGATTCAGGATCTGGCGGAACCGCTTCTCCATCGGGAACAAGGGCCTCTATTATAAACTCTCCATGATTTTCGCCCTTTTCTTCGTGGCGCCGGTCCTGGGTTTCCTCTACTTCGCCGTCAAATACGACATTCTCGAGGACCGCTGGCTCCCCCTGTTCTTCGTCGTCCTGCTCGTCGTTTTTTTTCTCGGCTTCGTGATCCTGCGCCGGATCTTCGACCAGATCCGGGACCTCTCCCGGGACCTCTCCCAGTCCCTCGCCCCCGCGCTCGCCGGCGACCGGGCGACGCCGGCCGACGAGCTCAACGGCATCTTCCACACCTTCCGGACGCTGGAGGGGGAGCTGCGCAAGAGCCTGGGCCATCTCGAAAAGAAGGCGGCGGAGATCTCCACCCTCAAGGAGCTCTCGGAGCTGTGCTACATCACCTTCAATCCCGACGACCTCCTGTACATCACCCTCGAGCGGGCGCTCAAGCTGGCGCGGGCGGACATCGGTTCGATCCTGATCCTGTCGCCCCAGCGGGACGCCTTCCACGTCCAGGCCTCCATCGGCCTGGGGGAGCACGTCAAGAAGGACGACCGGATCCCCTTCGAAACGAGCATCGCCAAGTACGCCGTCATCAACAAATCCCCGCTCCTGGTCGAGGACATCGAAACGGACACCCGCTTCGGCCGCTCCTCGCGCACCCAGTACGCCACCCGGTCTTTCATCTGCATGCCGCTCAAGAGCCTCCAGGACGTTATCGGCGTCCTGAGCCTCTCCCGCAAGCGGGAGGACATCCCCTTCACGCAGGCCGACGTCGACATCCTCACCCCGCTCGTCAGCAGCGCCTCCTTCACGTTCGACAACCTGCGCCTGATCGCGGCCGGCCGGGAACGGGACCGAGCCATGGAATCCACGGAACTCTTCGTCCGGACCGTCAACTCCACCCTCCGGGGCGCGGAGCTGTTCCACACCCTCCTTCAGGAGCTCCGCCGCCACATCCCCTACGACATCGCCGTCCTCCTGGACTGGGACCGGAGCGCGCCGGGGAAGGTCGCCGTCCTGGACTTCCTCGCCTTCATCCCGACCGCCCTGACCCAGGGGACGACCTTTGACGGCGAGGGGTCGATCATCGACCGCGTCATCCGGCAGCAGAGCGTCCTGTTCCTGGACGGCCCGGGCGCCCTGGATCTCCCCCTGGAGAAGGCGCTGTGCCCCCAGGGGGCAAGCGGGACGTGCCTGCTGGCCCCCCTGAAGGTGGAGGGCCGGATCACGGGCGTTCTCCTGCTGTACAACGTGGCGCGCGACGCGGCCGACAAGCGCGGGCGCCTCCTGTCGATGATGACGGAAGGGCTGTCGCTCGCCGTCGAAAAGGAAAACGTGCTCGCCTCCATCGTGCGGCGCAACCAGGAGCTCGCCACCCTCCGGCAAATCGGCAGCGCCCTGTCCTCCTCGACCTTCGAGATGGACAAGGTCCTCAACTACACGATGGACATGATCCGCGTCACCATGAACGTCGAGGCGGGGTCCCTGCTCCTGCTCGACGGCGACGAGCTCAAGTTCAAGGTGGCGTTCAACCTCGACGAGGCGCCCCTGAAGCAGTTCCGCATCAGGCTCGGGCAGGGCATCGCCGGCTACGTCGCCGCCCGGGGAGAGACGATCACGGCGCCGGACGTCCGCAGCTCCCCCCACCATTCGCCGGAGATGGACGCCCGGACCGGCTTCCGGACCCGCTCCGTCCTGTGCGTCCCCATGATCTCCCAGGGGAAGGTGATCGGCGTCATCGAGGTCCTGAACAAGATCGACGGCGTCTTCGACAACAGCGACATCCACCTCCTGCAATCGATCGCCACCTCCGTCAGCATCGCCATGGAGAACGCGCGCCTGTACCGGGAGACCCTGAGCATGGCCGAGGCGGAGCGCGGCATCCGCAGCCTGTTTCAGAAGTTCGTCCCCCGGGAGGTGGTGGACAAGATCCTCCTGCGCAGCGACGCGGAACAGCCGCTCGTCGAGGAGTTCCGGAGCCTGACGCTCCTGAACATCGACATCCGCTCCTTCTCCCCCCTGGCGAAGAAGCTCGGCCCGCAGAAAACGGTGGCCATGCTGAACCACTTCTTCGCCCAGATGGGGGAGATCGTCTTCAGAAACCACGGCATCGTGGACAAGTACCTGGGGGACGGATTCCTCGCCCTGTTCGGGGCCCCCGTATCGAGCGCCCGGGACGCGGACAACGCCGTGGCCGCGGCCCTGGAGATGCAGGAGACCCTGCCGCTCCTGAACGCGCATTTCCGGGAGCGGTTCGGAACGACCCTGACCATGGGGATCAGCATCCACACGGGCGAGGTGGTCGTCGGGAACATCGGTTTCGAGAAGAAGATGGACTACACGGTCATCGGCGACGCCGTGAATTTTGTCTTCAAACTTCAGTCCCTCTGCAAGTCCTGGCCGGATAACATCCTCATCAGCGAGAAGGCCTGCTCCTCGGCGCAGTCCCCCCTGAACGTCGAGGAGATCGACGTCTTCGAGATCGAACCGACCGTCGCGGCCCAGAAGATCTACCGCCTGATGGGCGTCAGAAAGTAGCCCATGAAATTCATCGACGAAGCCAAGATCTACGTCAAGGGGGGAGACGGGGGACGCGGTTGCGTCAGCTTCCGCCGGGAAAAATACGTCCCCCGGGGCGGACCCAACGGGGGCGACGGCGGCAAGGGCGGGGACATCGTCCTCGTCGCCTCCGGGAGCCATCAGACCCTCCTCGACCTGAAGTACCGGCAGCACCACATCGCGAAGCACGGCGGCCACGGCGAGGGAAGCGACCGGACGGGTCGGAACTCCGGGGATATCCGCATCCCCGTTCCCGTCGGCACCGTCGTGAAGGACGCCGAGACCGGGGAGGTCCTGGCCGACCTGGTCCGCGACGGCGAGACGTTCATCGTCGCCCGGGGCGGCATCGGCGGCCGGGGCAACGCCCGCTTCGCCACTCCGACGAACCGGGCGCCCCGCTACGCGCAGCCCGGGATGCCGGGGGAGGAGCGGTGGATCCTCCTGGAACTGAAGCTCCTGGCGGACGTCGGAATCATCGGCCTCCCCAACGCGGGAAAATCGACCTTCATCTCCCGCGTCTCGGCCGCCCGTCCCAAGATCGCCGACTACCCCTTCACGACCCTGACGCCCAATCTCGGCGTCGTCAAGGTCGGCGAACGCGCCCCCTTCGTCGTGGCCGACATCCCCGGCCTGATCCCCGGGGCGCACCGGGGGCTCGGGATGGGCCTCAAGTTTCTCCGCCACGTGGAGCGGACCTCCGTCCTGCTCCACGTGATCGACCTCTCCGGGGATGCGGCCCCGGCCGGCGAGACGATGACGCTGATCAACGCGGAGCTCCGGCACTTCAGCCCGGCCCTCGGGTCCAGGCCCCAGGTCGTGGCCATCGGCAAGATCGACCTGACCGACACGCGGGAGCGCCTGGCAGCGGCGGTGGATGCCCTCCGGCAGCGGGGCATCCGGGCCTTCCCCTTCTCCGCCGTGACCGGCGAGGGGCTCCCCGCGCTGCTCCACGCCCTGGCCGACGCCCTCGATGCCGCGCGGGAAAAGAACCACGAGGAGGAAACCCCATGAATCCCATTCGCCAAACCGTCCTGGCACCGGTCCGGAAGGTCCTCATCAAGGTCGGCAGCGCCGTCCTGACGGGGGCGGACGGCCTCGACCTCAACATCGTCCAGCAGCTCGTCGACGACATCGCCCTCCTGACGCAGTCCGGCCGCCAGGTCGTGCTCGTCACCTCCGGGGCCATCGCCTCCGGCAAGCACCGGATGGGCATCACGGGCGAACTCAAGAGCATGCCCCAGAAGCAGGCCGCCGCCGCCATCGGCCAGGGGCGGCTCATGCGGATCTACTCCAACGCCTTCGGGCGCCACGGGCTCTACGTGGCCCAGCTCCTGCTCACCCTGAGCGACCTGACGGACCGCAAGCGCTTCCTCAACATCCGCAACACCCTCTCCACGCTGATGGAGTGGGGCGTTATCGCCGTCATCAACGAGAACGACTCGGTCGCGGTGGACGAGATCAAGTTCGGCGACAACGACCACCTGGCCGCGATGATCGCCAACATCGTCGAGGCGCACCTGCTCGTCAACCTGACGAGCACGGAGGGGCTCTACGACTGCAACCCGAAAACCTCGCGCGGGGCACGGCTGATCCCGCTGGTCCAGGAATTCTCCGAAGAGATCATGGAGGCGGCCACGGCGGAGACCTCCGACGTCGGCACGGGAGGGATGCGCAGCAAGATCCTGGCCGCCCAGAAGGTCACGGCCTTCGGCATCCCCTACATCATCGCCCCGGGCAAGCGCCCCGGCGTCCTCGCCAGCCTCTTCGCCGGCGAGGCGGTGGGAACCCTCTTTCTGCCCATGCAGAAGCACCTGACGAGCCGCAAGCACTGGATTGCCTTCACCCTGCGGGGTAAGGGAAAGCTCGTCATCGACGACGGGGCGAAGCGGGCCCTCCTGGAGCAGGGAAAAAGCCTCCTGCCCTCCGGGGTCGTGGACGTGGAGGGGGATTTCGGGATCGGCGATCCGGTGGTCTGCGTGGATGCATGCGGGGCGCCGGTCGCCAAGGGGCTCGTGAACTATGCCGCGGACGAGATCCGGAAGATCATGGGCCTCAAGACGGCCCGGATCGCGCAGGTGCTGGGCCACAAGGACTACGACGAGATCATCCACCGGGACAACCTGGCCATCAAGAAGTAAAAACCTTTGAACAAGCTGAGAATCTCGATCCAGCGGGCACGCATTGGAGATTCTTCGAAGCCCCCTCCCCTTGCCGCCGCGGCGGAGCGCCCGCAAAGACGACGGTTTCGAGCGCGCCAGCGCGCGTCTCGACCTTGCATCGCAGTAAGGAGGTGCAGGGTGGAAAAGGTCCAGCGCTCGGAGGGATCGCGATTCCCGGAGGTTTATCAAGCGATCCTTGCATTCAGATGGCGTGTTCGAACAGGATCTTGAGGCCGATCCCGATGAGGACGAGGCCCCCGACCGCCTCCATCCGCCGCCCCACGAGCTGGCCCAGGCGCTCGCCGAAGCGCATGCCCGCCACCGTCATCAGAAAGCAGACCGCGCCGATGACCGCGCTGGGAAAAAGGATCGGCGTCTTGAGAAAGGCGAAGCTCAGGCCCACGGCCAGGGCGTCGATCGACGTCGCGACCGACAGCATCAACAGCGTCCAGCCCCGCGTGGGGTCCGCGGGCGGCGCGGCTTCCTCGCCCCGGAAGGACTCCCGGATCATCCGCACCCCCACGTAGGCGAGCAGGGCAAAGGCGATCCAGTGGTCGTACGCGGCGATGATGTCGGCCACCGTCCGGCCCGCGAGCCACCCGGCGACGGGCATGAAGAACTGGAAAAGGCCGAAGCTCAAAGCGAGGCGCAGGGTCGGCCCCCAGGTCCGCTCCCGGCGGGCGCCCCCGATGCCCACGGCCACGGACAGGGCGTCCATGCCCAGGCCGACGGCGATGATCAGAATGGCGCCAAGTCCCATGTCTTCTCCCCTCTCTCCTGGCCGGCGGAACCGATCGTCCGCTTTGCTCCCGCCATCGGGATTGGAACGGCGGCGGGTCCGTCCGGCGAACTCCTTAGCAATCCCCGCCCGATTTTGCAAGCCGGCAGAGGCCGACCGCCCCGTTCGGGCGTTCCGGGGCAGGCAAAGCCCGCCGGTGCGGATACGCCTGGGTTTTTCCCCGCCGTTATGGTAAAAATGGGCGACGTGCCGGCAACGGAGGCAAAGACATGAAGAAGATCCTGCTGCTCATCTCGATTCTCTCCCTGGCGGGCTGCGCCACGGGCCCCGTTCTGTATCCCAATGCACACCTGCGGGAGGTCGGCGAGGCGAAGGCCCATGGGGATATCGCCGAATGCGAGGCGCTGGCCGATCAGTACGTTCAATCCGACGCTGGGGTCCAGGCGGCCAAAGACATGGCCATCTCGGCGGGAGGGGGCGCCATCGTTGGGGGCGTCGCGGGCGCCGTCGTGGGCCATCTCGGGCGGGGCGTCGGCGTCGGCGCCGCCACCGGGGCGGCGGCCGCCCTGGTGCGGGGCGTCATCAGGGCCTCGGAACCGAGTCCCCTGTTCAAAAGTTTCATGGACCGGTGCCTCCAGGAGCGGGGCTATGAGGTCATCGGCTGGCAGTAGGACGTCCCTCCGGCACGGTCCGCCCCCCTGTCAACCTCCGCCACCGGCAAACATGTTCCGGCGCGGATGCGCGCAATCCCTGTTTTCCGATCCACGGAACCCATCCGCAGTGAAGATGCCTGCCCCAAACGACGGGCCTGTCGGGACCGATCGGCCGCGCATAAACGTCGTGCATCGTCGAGTTCGGGAAGGACGGCCCCGTCTGCAAACTGCAGTGCGCGTTTCGATGGGGCGGGGGATCCGGACCGTTCACCCTTCCGGGTTGAAGTGGCGGCGGATCCGGAGCGCGGTCTGACGGCCCACCCCCGCCACCTTTTGCAGGTCATCGAGGGAGGCCGCGGCGATCCGGCGGGCCGAACCGAAGAAGGCGAGGAGATCCCGCCGGCGTTTCGGCCCGATGCCGCCAACGGCGTCGAGCGCGGAGCGAAAATCATCCCGGGTCTTCAGCCGCCGGTGATAGGCGACGGCGAAGCGGTGGGCCTCGTCCCGGACCTGCTGGAGGAGAAACAGGGCAGCGGGCCGGCGGGAGAGGTAGAGGGGTTCTTTGCGGCGGGGCAGATAGACCCGGTCTTCCCCGCGGTCCACGGTCCCCGGCATCCGGACGGCCTCGTCCCGCTCCTTGGCCAGGGCGAGGCAGGCCACCGTCTTCAGGTCGAGCTCCTTCAGAACGGCGACGGCGACCTGGAGCTGCCCCTTCCCTCCGTCCACCAGCAGCAGATCGGGCAGGGGGGGAAACGGGCTCGAGCCGTCTCTCGGCGCCCCGGCGAGGCCCCGGGAAAACCGTCGCTTCAGCACCTCGTACATCATGGCATAATCGTCGGCCCCCGGGACGGTCCGCACCCGGAAACGCCGGTAATCGGCCTTCACCGGACGGCCGTCGACGAAGACCACCATCGAGCCGACGGCGTGGCGCCCGCCGAGGTTGGAGATGTCGAACCCCTCGATGCGGCGCGGCGGGCGTTCGAGGCCGGCGGTCCGGGCCAGGATCTCCAGGGCCTCGGCGGGGGCGAACTCGGCCAGCCGTTTCGTGCGGAAGGCGTTCTCCGCGTTGCGGCGGGCCATCTCCAGAAGATCCCGCGCCTGGCCGCGCAGCGGGATGCGCAGGGAGACGGCCCGGCCCTTCTTCTCCGCCAGCCACTCCGCGACGGCCGCCCCGTCCTCGAGGTCGACCGGCAGGAGGATCTCCCCGGGGACATGGGCCCCGGCGTCGTAAAACTGTTTGAGGAGGGAGGAGAGGAGCTCCGCCGTCTCCCCCGCGAGCCGGATCAGCGGGAAGAGCCGCTGGCCGGAGAGCTTGCCGTGACGGACGGTGAGCAGGCAAACCTGGAGGACGTCCCCCTCCCGGTGCAGGCCGAAGAGGTCCTGATCGGCCTCCGTCACGGTCTCCATCCGCTGGCGGGCGAGCGTCTCCTCGATGGCGGCGATCCGGTCCCGCAGGGCGGCCGCCTCCTCGAAGTCCAGGGCCTCGGACGCGGCCTGCATGCGCCTTCTGAGCGCCTCCGTGAGGTCCCGCCCCCCGCCCTCCAGGAAGGCGCAGCTCTCCCGGACCAGGCGGTCGTAGGCCTCCGCCCCCACCCGGCCGACGCACGGCGCGAGGCACCGCCCGATCTCGAATTCCAGGCAGGGGCGGCGCCGGGATTTCAGTTCCGCGTCCCGGCAGGTTCGGAGCGGGAAAACGGACTGGAGGAAGCGCAGCGTCTCCCGCGCCGCCGATGCGGAGGGATAGGGGCCGAAATAGCGGGCGCCGTCCTTCTTCGGACGCCGGACGACCTGGCAGCGGGGAAACGGCGCCCCGGGGTCGATCCGGAGGTGGACGTAGGTCTTGTCGTCCCTCAGGTCGACGTTGTAGCGGGGGCGGTGGGCCTTGATCAGGGTGTTCTCGAGGATCAGGGCCTCCTTCTCGCTCGCCGTGAGGATGAGCTCCACGTCCCGGACGCGGGAGACGAGAAAGGGGATCATCGCGCGGCCGTCCGTTCCCCCGGCATACGCCTGCAGGCGGCTCTTCAGGTCCCCCGCCTTGCCGACGTAGAGGATCCTGCCCTCCCCGTCCTTCATCAGGTAGACCCCCGGCGCCCGGGGCGCGAGGGCGACCCTCGCCTTCAGAACGTCCGGGGAAGCGGCGCCGGCCGTCATGCCTCCCCTCCCAGCTCCACGAGCAGGCCCTTGAGCTCCCGGATCTCGTCCCGGAGCGCGGCGGCCTTCTCGAAGGCGAGCTCCGACGCCGCCGCCTTCATGGCCGCCGTCAGATCGCGGATCAGGGCGGCGACCTCCTCCTCCGTCCCGTAGGCCCTTCTCTTTTCCGCCACCGTGGGCACGGTGACGTAGTCCGCCTCGTAGATGGACCCCAGGACGTCGTGGATCGACTTGCGGATCGTCGCCGGCGTGATCCCGTGCTCCCGGTTGAACCGCTCCTGTAGCGAACGGCGCCGCCGGGTTTCGTCCAGACAGGCCCGGATGGCCGGGGTGACGTGATCGGCGTACATGATGACCCTTCCGGCGACGTTGCGGGCGGCCCGGCCGCTCGTCTGGATGAGCGACCGCTCCGAACGGAGGAACCCCTCCTTGTCGGCGTCGAGGATCGCCACGAGCGATACCTCCGGGATGTCGAGTCCCTCCCTCAGGAGGTTCACCCCCACCAGGCAGTCGTATTCGCCGAGCCGCAGGTCCCGGATGATCCCGACCCGCTCCAGGGTCTTGATGTCGGAATGGAGGTAGCGGACGCGGACGCCCAGTTTCTCGTAGTAGCTGGTCAGGTTTTCCGCCATGCGCTTGGTCAGGGTGGTCACGAGGACGCGCTCGCCCGCCTCCGCGCGCGTGCGGACCTCGGCGTAAAGGTCCTCCACCTGGCCCGTCACGGGCCGGACGTCGATCTCCGGGTCCATGAGCCCCGTGGGCCGGATGATCTGCTCCACGACCCGGCCTTCGGCCGCCTGAAGCTCGTACACCGCCGGGGTCGCGGAGCAGTAGATCCGCTGCTGGGGAAAGCCCTCGAACTCCTCGAAGCGGAGGGGCCGGTTGTCCAGGGCGGAGGGCAGGCGGAAGCCGTAGTTGACCAGGGTCTCCTTGCGGGCGCGGTCCCCGCGGTACATGCCGATGAGCTGGGGAACCGTCGCGTGGCTCTCGTCGATGACCACGAGGGCGTCCTTCGGGAGATACTCCATGAGCGTCGGGGGCGGCTGCCCGGGACGCCGCCCCGTCAGGTGGCGGGAGTAGTTCTCGATCCCCTGGCAGTAGCCGAGCTCCTCCATCATCTCGATGTCGAAGTGGGTCCGCTGCTCCAGGCGCTGGGTCTCCAGGAGCTTGTTCTCCGCCTGGAACGCCGCCAGGCGCTCCGCCAGCTCCGCCCGGATGTCGCCGACGGCCCGGACGAGGTTGTCCCGGGTCGTCACGTAGTGGCTGCCGGGGTAGACGGCCAGGCGCGAAAGGGGCCCGAGCCTCTTCCCCCGCAGGGGATCGACGAGGGCGATGCCGTCGATCGTATCGCCGAAAAACTCCACCCGGTAGGCGCGCTCCTCTTCGTAGGGAGGAAAGATCTCGACGATATCGCCCCGGACCCGGAAGGTGCCCCGGTGAAAATCGATGTCGTTGCGCTCGTACTGGATCTCCACCAGGCGCTTCAGGACGTCGTCGCGGGCGATCTCCATCCCGTCCTCGAGCAGGAGGAGCATCCCCGCGTAGGCCTCCGGGGAGCCGAGCCCGTAGATGCACGAGACGCTCGCCACGATGATCACGTCGCGGCGCTCCAGGAGCGAATGGGTCGCCGCATGGCGCAGCTTGTCGATCTCGTCGTTGATGGACGAGTCCTTCTCGATGTACGTGTCCGTGCTGGGGATGTAGGCTTCCGGCTGGTAGTAGTCGTAATAACTGACGAAATACTCGACGGCGTTGTCGGGAAACAGCGCGCGGAACTCCTGGTAGAGCTGGGCGGCGAGCGTCTTGTTGTGGGCGATGATGAGCGCGGGGCGGCCGGCGGCCTCGATGACCTTGGCAATGGTGAAGGTCTTGCCCGACCCCGTCACCCCCAGGAGGACCTGGTGGGGGCGCCCGGACGCCACCCCGGCCGTCAGCGCGTCGATGGCCCGGGGTTGATCGCCCTGGGGCGTGAAATCGGTCATCATTCTGAATGCATCCATCGTCCGAACCTGCCCTCGCCGCCTTTTCGCATACATCGGGACCTTTTCGCAACGGCAAATCGCATCCGGACCGGCGGGACGGAGGGTTTTTCGGGGTCGGCGCGGAACGCCCGGCAGCGCCGGGCGGCGAGCGTCCGTGGCGGACGATGATGAGCGGGGGGGCAAGCGGCGACAGGGCAAAAAAAATCCCCGGTCGGGGGGACCGGGGAGGGCAATGACGGCAGGGAACGGCGCGATCAGCTAACCAGCGTCTTTAAGGCATCGACGACCGGGGCGGTGAACAGGGCCACCATCACCGTATACAGGGCGAAGGATCCCAGGGCCTCGCTCAGGTAGATCCGGTTGTACTTGTGCTTGAGCGAAACGATGATGAGCCCGCCCACGATCAGGCACCCCAGATGGAAGTAGGGAAACTCGCTCGCGCCGGCGGCCGTGAACTCGGCGTATCCGAAGGTCGCCGTCGTCAGGAGCACGAACAGCGTCACCCACAAGGTTTGCATGAATTTTTTCATTGTCGATGTCCTCCTTTGTTCCAGGGTCGATCCATTTTGCCCTGGTTGAATGAAAGATCCATGCCAGCCTGTGCGATCTCTCCCAAAATTAAACGGACGCCCGCCGCCGGCGCCGGACCGGCGGTGCCACCGGACCGTTTCGACGTCGGCGGACGATGCCCCGCGGAATCGCGCAAGTCTTCGATATGAAAGGTTTTCATCCGGGAAGGCGCGGCCGCGGGCACGGGAGGGGCGCGGTTCCCACCCCTTTTCGCTCCCGGCGGGACCGGACCGTCGCACCGCCGGCTCTCCGGCCAGCCCGGTCACCGGTGAACCGCCCTTCGCTAAACGAAACGTCGCCCGCGCTGAACGAAACGTTCAATGCCCGCGATTCCCATTTGATTCTTGACAAAGACGGCCGAGTGTGGTTTATGGGTGCGCTTACTAATTGACCGGGGTGCCATCATGAAGAAGAACCTGACCGCAGTCACAAACCTGAAGCGCAAGAGAACCCACGGATTCCTGGTCCGCATGGCGACCAAGGGGGGACGTCGGGTCATCAATCGCAGAAGGGCCAAGGGGAGAAAGCGCCTGACGGTGTAGCGTCCCCTGCCCCTCATGACGGCCGGACCCCGCAGGGGGTGCGCTTTCGATGCCATGGAACGAAAGACCTTTGCGCCGCATGAACGCCTCCACAAGAGAAGAGACTATTTGAAGATATACGAGCAGGGGAAGCGGGAACACACGCTGAATTTCACGATCATTACCCTGGAGAGCCCATCCGGAATCAGAAGGCTGGGGATCACGGTCACCAAAAAGGTCGGGAACGCCGTCAAGAGAAATCGCATCAAGCGCCTGTTGAGAGAATACTTCAGATTGAACAAATCGAGTCTGCCCCCCTCACGGGACATCGTCATCATGGCGAAGAAGGGCATCCCCTGGATGACCTACCGGGACGTCGCCCGGGAGCTGGGCCGTCTCCGGGTTGCGCCGGCGGATCATGAAACCCATGCTTGAAACGATCATCGGCAAGGCGTTCACCGGCTTGATTCGGTTGTACCAGCTTTTTCTCTCCCCCCTTTTTGCCCCCTGCTGTCGTTTTTACCCGTCGTGCTCCGAGTATGCGCTGACGGCCATCCGGCGGCATGGTCCCCTCCGGGGCCTCGGAATGGCCCTTGGGCGGCTCGCCCGCTGTCACCCCCTGCACCCCGGCGGCTACGACCCCGTCAAGTAAGGACATTTAGACCCCTGGAGGTATGAAATGGACAAGCGGACATTCCTGGCGATTGTCCTCTCCCTGGCCGTCATCTTCGTCTATCAGGCCTTTTTCGTCAAGCCGGTCGCCCAGAAGAAACCGGCGGCAACGCCCCCGGCGCAGACGGGCCTGACCCAGCCGGGCCAGACCGCGCCGGCCGTGACGTCCCTTCCGGCCGTGCCGGCCCCCGCCGTGGCCGAGCGCGACGTCACCGTGGACACGCCCCTCTACACCGCCGTCCTCACCACCCGGGGCGGCGCGCTGAAATCCTTCCGGCTCAAGGGCTACCGGACGGAGCTTCCGGAGGAGCGCCGCTACGACCTGAACAGCCTCCTGGGCCTCGTCGGCCTCCGGGAAAAGGTCGAGAAACCCGCCCTGCCCGTCGAACTGGTGCACGTGCAGGAGGGGATGCCCCGGCCCCTGACGGTCTCCTTCCCCGACTCCAGCCTCCCCCTGCCGGCGGAGGGCGGATTCACGACCAGCACGACGGCCCTCGACCTGACGACGGGGAAGGACAGCCGGCCACTGGTCTTCACCCAGACCCTCCCGGGGACGGCCCGCGTCGAGAAGATCTACACCTTCCGGCCGGACCGCTTCGTCGTGGACCTCGAGGTCCGGGTGCAGAACCTGTCCGGAAATCCGCTGAACCAGCATGCCGCCCTGAACTGGCGCCGCTACGTCGATCCCAAGGCGGAGACGGACCGCTACGGCAACGAGGGGCCGGTCACCTATGTGGCCAAGACCGTCGACCGGATCGAGGTCAAGAAAATCGAGCGCGAAAAAATTCAGGGGCCGGACGTCTCCTGGGGCGGCTTCGAGAGCAAGTACTTCCTGGCCGCCATGATCCCCCAGAACCCGTCCCTGTCGAGCGTCGTCATCGACCGGGACACGCGGGACATGGTCACGGTCAGCCTGCGCGGCGCGAACACGATCATCCCGGCGGGGCAGTCCGGTTCGTTCGTCTATTCCGTCTACCTGGGGCCCAAGGATTACACCGTCCTCAAGGCCCAGGGGGTCGGCCTCGAAAACGCCATCGACTTCGGCTCCTGGCTCAAGTGGCTCGCCTTCCCGCTGCTGATCGTCCTCAAGTTCCTCTACCAGTACATCCCCAACTACGGCATCGCCATCATCATCCTGACGGCCCTGATCAAGCTCGTCTTCTGGCCCCTCGGCAACAAGAGCTACCAGTCCATGAAGGAGATGCAGAAGCTGCAGCCGAAGCTGAAGGCCCTCCAGGACAAGTACAAGGACGACAAGGCCAAGATCAGCCAGGAGACGATGGCCCTCTACAAGGCGCACAAGGTCAACCCGCTGGGGGGCTGCCTGCCCATGATCATCCAGATCCCGGTGTTCTTCGGGCTGTACAAGGCCCTCCTGTACGCGATCGAACTGAGGCACTCCCCCTTCTTCTGGTGGATCCAGGACCTCTCCGCCCGGGATCCCTATTTCATCACCCCGCTGATCATGGGGGCGACGATGTTCATCCAGCAGAAGATGAGCCCCGCCCCCGGCGATCCCATGCAGGCCAAGCTCATGCTCTGGATGCCGGTGATCTTCACCTTCATGTTCCTCTATTTCCCCTCGGGGCTCGTCATCTACTGGCTCTTCAACAACCTGTTCAGCATCGGCCAGCAGTACTACATCAACCAAAGAAGCACCTGATATGAGGTGACGCCATGAGATCCATCGAAATTGAAGGCAAAACCATCGACGAGGCGATCGCGAAGGCCTGCGAGGCGTTCGCGGTTCCCCGGGAAAAGCTGCAGATCGAGATCCTTTCGGAAGGCGCCGCGGGATTCCTCGGGATCGGCGCGCGCAAGGCCCGGATCCGGGCCGGCCTCATGAACCTCTCCCTGGAACTGGATGACCGCGGGGACGCGCCCGCGGACCCCGAACCGGACGTTCCCGCGACGGCGCCGGAACCCTCTGTTTCGTTCAAACAGGAACCGGCGCCCGCCCCGCAACCGGTCGGGGAAATCCCCCCGCCCCCCGGGCGAAGGCCGGAACCCGACGCGCGCCCGGCGCCGGAAGCGCCCCCCCGTCCCAAGCGGTCGCCGGCCCCGCCCCGCCGCGGCGCGGAGAGGCCCCCCGTCGAAAGCCGCGAGCCGGCCGCGACGCCGGTGCCGGAAGCCGGACCCGCCGGGGACGTGGCCCTGCAGGCCAAGGCGGTTCTGGAGGGCATCCTGGAGCGGATGGACCTGAAGTACCCGGTCAGCGTCCAGGAGACGGAGGACGCCATCCGCCTCGACATCCAGGGCGACGGCGGCGGGCTGCTCATCGGCAAACGGGGGCAGAATCTCGACGCCCTGCAGTACATCGTGAACAAGGCCGCCTATAAGGCGGGCAACGGGAAAAAGGTCATCATCGTCGACACCGAAACCTACCGCCGGCGGCGCGAAGAATCCCTGGTCAGCCTGGCTGAGCGCCTCGGGGAAAAGGTCCGCAAGACCCAGAAGCCCTTGACGGTGAGTCACATGAACGCCCACGACCGCCGGATCATCCATCTGGCGCTCCAGAACGACGCCCAGTTGGCCACCAAAAGCCGCGGCGAAGGGGAATACCGGAAGATCATCATCATGCCGGCGCGCAGCCGGCCACCCCGGGATCAGGCCGACCCCCATGAACATTCATGACACCATCGCAGCCGTCGCGACGCCCCCCGGCCGCGGGGGCGTCGGCATCGTCCGGATCAGCGGACCGGGGGCGGAGGCCATCGCCCGACGCCTCTTCCGCGCCGACCGTCCCCTGACCTCCCTCGCGTCCCACCGCCTCTACCACGGCCACGTTCACTCCCCGGAAACGGGTGAGCCCATCGACGAAGTGCTCCTGGTCCTGATGAAGGCCCCCCGCTCCTACACCGGCGAGGATGTCGTCGAGATCAACGGCCACGGCGGGCCGGTCATTCTCCGGACCCTGCTTAAGGAAATCCTCGGGGCCGGCGCCCGGCCGGCGGAACCCGGGGAATTCACCCGGCGCGCCTTTCTGAACGGCCGGATGGACCTGGCGCAGGCCGAAGCCGTCGCCGACCTGATCGACGCCCGCTCCGCCCCGGCCGCAACCCTGGCCCTCGGCCACCTCGAGGGCCGCCTGAGCCGGAGCGTGGAGGCCCTCTACACCCGCACGACCGACCTTCTTGTCCTGCTGGAGGCGGCCATCGACTTCAGCGAGGAGGGCGGGACGGCGCTCGACGCCGGCGATCTGGCGGCGCGCTTCGGCGCGATCCTGACGGACCTCCGGACGCTGCTCGGCACCTGCGACGCCGGCCGGATCCGCCGCGAGGGGCTCCGGGTCGTCATCGTCGGCCGGCCCAACGTCGGCAAATCGAGCCTCCTCAACCGCCTGCTGGGCGAGGAGCGGGCCATCGTCACCCCCATCCCCGGCACGACCCGCGATTTCATCGAGGAGACCCTGCTGATCGAGGGCATCCCGGTCCGCCTGACGGATACCGCCGGGATCCGAACGCCGGAGGACGCCATCGAACAGGCGGGCATCGCGATGGTCCGCCAGCGGTTGTCCCAGGCCGACACGGTCCTCGTCCTCCTCGACGGCAGCGCGCCGCTCACCCCGGAGGACGAGGCGCTGCTCGGGGAGGCGCGCGAACGGCCCACCGTCATCGCCGTCAACAAGGCCGACCTGCCCCCTGTCCTGGCGGAGGACCGGCTCCGCACCTTCCGGCCCGTCCACCCGCCCCTCTGGATCTCGGCCAAAACGGGCGAGGGGATTGACGCCTTGAAGGCTTTGCTATATGCTGCCTGCGCCGGTGGAGAGCCGGCGACCGGGGACGGCGCCCTGGTCGGAAACCTGCGGCACAAGCTGGCCCTGGAGGCGGCGCGGACGCACCTGGAGCGGGGCAGAGAAGGCCTGGAGCGGGGCGTCTCGCCGGAATTCGTCGCGCTCGACGTGCGGGACGCCTTGCACAGCCTCGGGGAGGTCACCGGCGAGACGGCGTCTCCGGAAATCCTCGACAAGATCTTCGCGGGCTTCTGCGTGGGAAAGTAAGCGGGCGCCGTTCGCCCCTGACCATCCATTCATTTAACCCAGTCACGGGAGGCACGAATCATGGCGGATTATACGCACCGGGTAGTGGGCGAAGAAGTCCATTTCCTTGCGGGACATTACGAGATCGTCGAGGAGGGGCGCCTGGCGCACGGCGGGCGGGAGTTTCTCTACGCCCTGGGGATCGCGACCCTGGACAACGCGTGCTGCGGCCGCTCCGGTTGCCGGTTCCTGTTCATCCCCGGCTACATCCGCGCCTGGAAGGCCAGAACCAACGATCAGGGCATGCCGGTCAGCGACGTGGAGCCGATCGCCGACGAACGGGAGCAGGCGGAGATCCGCGCCTTCCTCGACGCGCGCTACCCCTACTCGCAGGTCAACTTTTCGTGAGCGCGACGCAGCGCCATGTCCACCAGCCCCCGGGAACCGAGGTCCGGGCCCCCTGGGGCGAATACACGGTGCGTCGGGAGGGGTGGATCCCGTATGACGATCGCGACGTGCTCTATGTCCTGGCGGACATCGCCGTCGGAAGCGCCTGCTGCGGAACGGCAACGGGCCGGATCCTGATCGTCCCGGGTTACGTCGGAACCGGGAGCGACGCCCCCCGGGAGGAAAACCCCGTCCGATCCCGAATCACCCCGATCCGGACCGCCCGGGACCGGGAAGCGATCACGCGGATCCTGCGGGCGCGCGTGGCGCCCGCGACGGTCGTCTTCCCCCCGTAACGGTCCGACGGCCGCGGGGAAGGCCGTTTGGCGCCCCTCGGACGGACGCCTGATCGCAGGGGCCGGAGGCGCGGAAATCCGGATGGGCGGTCGGTCCTTCGCATCGGGGAAGCGCCCCCAAGGACGGCGGCGCGGGTCGCTCGATCCGGCGCCCCGGCGTTTTGAGCGCCCGGGAACAGGAGGGAACATGCCGTCTCGGCATGCGACAAACGGGCTTCGATCTCGATCTCGGGAGGTGGGATGATGCGCAGAACCCTGATGGGTCTTGCCGTTGGTCTCTGTTTCATGGCCTGCCTGGCCGCGCCGGGCTTCAGCCAGGAAAAGTGCGTCGACGCGGAGGGAGAGGCCATCGTCGTCGGGAACGACCTGCCCTCGGCGCGCCTGGAAGCCGTCGCCCGGGCCAAGTGGGCGGCCATCGAGCAGACCGTGGGGACGGAAGTGAAGGCCCAGAGCTTCGTCCAGAACTTCACCCTGGTCGATGACGCCATCAAGACCCAGACCGGCGGCGCGGTCCGGCACTTCAAGGTCCTCAGGCAGGAGACCCGCGACGATGTGGTCGTCGTCAAGATCAACGCCTGCGTCGAACCGACGCGGGCCCGGGACGCCCTCTCCGCGCTGGCGCTCAACAGCGCCGTCGCCGTTTTCATTCCGGCCCGCGTGCCGAACACCCGGGAGAACGAGGACGCCTTCGAAGAAACGAACATCCTGTCGGAGACGCTCATCGGCCGGCTGACCGACCAGGGCTATTCCGTGGTGGACGTGGCCCCCACCGGCGCCGCCGATGCCGCGGAGATCGAGAAGGCCGCCAAGGGCGGCAGCTCCGTCCTCCTGCGCAGCCTGATGTACCGGTTCCTCTCCAACCTGATTATCATCGGCAAGCTCGACTACAACATCTCCGTGAAGAAGGGGGAGGACATCGGCTACGGGATCGCCATGCCGTTCCAGAACGTGACGGTGCGCCTGACGTACCGGATGGTGGCCCGAAACAACAAGACCGGAAAGATGGAGATTCTCACCGCCGGAGTGGAGCAGGCCCGGGGGTTGGCCAACAGCGTCGAGGATGCCGCGGCCAGGGCCATGGAGGACATGGCGGAGGCGTTGACGCCGAAGCTTTTGGACAAGGTCGCCGAGTACATCCAGGGGAACGTCAAGAAGGTGCGCATCGAGGTGCAGGGGGTCAAGACCCTGGACGCGAACATGGAGGTCCAGGATCTGCTCCAGACGCTCGTCTGGGTGACGAACGTGGAGGAGAAGGGGTTGGGGCAGTTCGTGGTGAGCTATCCCGAGAACACGCTCTACCTGGCCAACAGCCTGAAGCAGAAGGAGGGCGTCGATGTCGTGAACTTTTCGCCCTACTCCCTGACCCTGAAGTACGCCGGCGCGCCGTCCCGGCCCGGCCGACCCCCCGACGAGGAGTGAGGGAGCCCCCATGTCCGGAATCCGCACCCGCCGTCCGCTGCCGCCGGGCCGCCTCTTTCCGGTCCTGCTTTTCCTGCTCGCCACGGGTTGCGCCACCCAGGTCCGGGTCAACATGCTGCAGCCGGCGGCCTACCACGAAGCCTCCCTCACGAAGGTCGTGGCCGTACTGCCCTTCGAAGGCCCCGGCGGCGCGGAGTTCGCCGCCGAGATGGAGGGCGTCCTGAACAGCATCAACATCGACGACAAGCCCTACTTCACATTGGTGGACCGGGCCTCGATCGACAAGACCGTCTCCGAGCTGAAGCTCTCCCAGAGCGGCCTGGTCGACCCGAAGACGGCCGTGAAAATCGGACGGCTGGTCGGGGCGCAGGGAATCTATACCGGCGTGATCGGCGCCTACGGCTGGCAGGACACCCCCTTCAAGGCCAAGCGGAGCGAGTGCGTCAAGCGGGAGGTCCGGCGCGACAAGGACGGGCGGACGCACGAGGGCGCCTGCATCCGCTGGCGAACCTTCAACGTGAACTGCACCAAACGAACGGCCAGCGTATCCGGAACGCCGAAGCTCGTCGAGGTCGAAACGGGGCGGATCCTCTACGCCCGCAACCTGTCCGGCGCCGCCGAGAGCTCCGGCTGCGAGGATACGCGGCCCGCCGCGGACGGCGAGGAACTGCTCGCCCGCGCCAAGGAAACGGCCCGGGCCCAGTTCCGGAGGGACATCGCCCCCTACTATGTCACCCGCGAGATTGCACTCATGGACACCGGCAACGGCATCACCGCTCCAGAGGCCAAGGAAAAGCTCAAGCAGGGAATCGCCTACGCCGGCAAGGGACGGCTCGACATGGCCTGCGAACTGTGGGGGGCGGCGCGCATCCTGTCGCCCGACGCCGTGGCCATCCAGTACAACCTGGGCGTGTGCGCGGAAAGCCGGGGCGATTTCGATGCGGCGCTCCGCCTCTACCGGCAGGCGGACCGGCTCCTGGGCAAGCCGGACGACAACATCACCCTGGCCCTGAACCGGGCCGGCCAGGCCCTTCAGAACCAGAAGAAGCTCAGGGAGCAGCTTCAGGAAGAGTAGCTATTTCTCCTCGATCCCCGCGAGTCCCCGGAGAAAGGCGAGGACGTTCCGCCCCAGGACGCGATGGTTGTACCCCCCCTCGAGGATGCCGAAGCGGCCCGCCCCATGCGCCTCACCCGCCTCCTTCACCATCCGGCCGATCTCGCGGTAATCCTCCGTCGTCAGGAGCCCCCCCCAGTCTTCCCGGTGGTGATCGAAACCCGCGGAGACGCCGATGATGTCGACCGGCTCGGCCCAGAGCTTGTCCCGCACCCGCTTGAGGTAATCGTTCCGGTCGTTCGTGGACGGGTTGTAGATCCGGGCATAGCCCCGGCCCTCCAGGACATTGACCGTCCCGTCCCCGTAGTGGAGGTCGATGTCCAGCACGAAGGCCCGCTTGATGAGGCCGTCCCGCCGCAGCCGCTCCAGGGCGATGGCCATGTTGCTGAAGTAGCAGAAGCCCCAGGCGCTGCCCGCCGAGGCGTGGTGCCCCGGGGGCCGGATCAGGCCGAAGCACGGCTCCTTCAGCCCCGTGCGGGCCGCCTGGATGGCCCCGCCGGCGGCCAGGGCGGCTATGGCGTAAACGCCCTCCCGGCGGACCTGCTCGATGTGGGGGCGCGTGTGGATGGCCGCGATGTCCTCCTCGGCGGCCGGCACGGCCTCGACAAGGGTGACGCGCCCCTCGATCGCCCTGACGACGGCCTCCATGCGTCCCGCCGCCGCCGCCGGATCCCCGGCATAGACCTCGTAGAAATCCTCGTGGAAGATAACGTTCATCGCCTTGCACCTCCTGTCCGGGCCCTGTCACGGGCCGTGGGGTCGGATCACTCCGATGCTTGTCGCGCGGAGAAGGTGAAGGCGGACGTCATCCAGGCCTCGGGCCGGCCGTTGAAAACGCGCTCCACGAACTCCACGCCCCCGTTATGACCGATCTTGAGGACCGTTGAGGAACGGGTCCCGTAAACCGGACTGGTGATGAAGATGGATGAAAGGACCCGCTCCCACGTCGGACCGACGCCGGTATCGGGCAGGGTTTCGTCCGCCGGTCGGCTGCGGTCCGCCAGGAGCGAAAAGAGCGCATCCGTCCCGGGTTCGCCCCCGTTCTTGAGCAGGGTCCGCAGGAACACCCGGCCCCGCTCCACCTTCGGCCAGGGGGTATTCAGAAGATGGTTGCTGAGGCCGTACAAGCCCGGGGACAGTTCCATGGACCCGCCCCGATTGGAAAAATAGTACAGGGAGCGGAGATCGCCCACGAGGAGGTTGAATCCGTTATACGCGTCAGCCCCGGCGCGGATCGCGTCCAGATAGTCCGCCGGCGCCTGCGTCCCCCGGAGGAAGTCGCCGGTCAGCCGACCCCGGGAGGGCGCCCCCGTTTTCAGGGATGCCGGGTCGCGGTAATTCGTCAGGGCCGCGAATCGCCCCCGGCGGGTGATCCCCAGCCAGGTACCGCCATCCTGCAGGTCCCGCCCGGCCAAAAGATCCGGGGCGTCGTCCCAGAAGGCGGCCGCCGCGGAGGGCCTCGCATAGAATTCGTCGCGGTTGGCCGCCAGAATCAGCCGGTAGCGGGGATGCATCCCGTAGGCCAAGAGGATGAGGCACATGCGCCCTCCGGTCGCCCCCCGTTTCGCTACAGGCGGGCGCGAACGTCCCGCAGGATTCGTTCCATCACGTCCCCGGCGGTCTCGTTGATCAGGATATCCGCCTGGTCGTCGCACAGGGTGGCGCTCAGGTTCACGATCGCGAGCCTGGCCCCCGCCCCCTTGGCATAAACGGGCATGTAGGCCGCCGGATAAACGACGAGCGACGAACCGACGACGAGGAAGACGTCACAGTGGCGGGCGTGATACGAGGCCGCGCCCAGGGCGGCCTCCGGCAGGGCCTCTCCAAAGAAGACGGCGTCCGGCTTCAGGATGCCCCGGCAGCGTTCGCAGACGGGAACCTCCGGACGGGCACCACGGTAGCGGATCAGCATTTCGTCCAGCGGATACCGCGTATCGCAGCCCAGGCAGCGCAGCCATTGCATGTTGCCGTGGAGCTCGAACACCTTCTCCGGGCGGTTGCCCGCCTTCTGATGGAGCTGGTCGATGTTCTGGGTGATGACGCAGGTCAGTTTGCCGAGCGCCTCCAGCTCCGCGATGGCCAGATGGGCCTTGTTCGGCCGGGCGTCCATGAGCATTCCCCCGTCGAGCAGGATCTCCCATTGCTTGCGCCGGGTCTCCGCGCTCGCCAGAAAACGTTCGATCGTGAAGTCCTCCGGATCGAACCGGCTCCAGATCCCGCCCGGACTGCGGAAATCGGGGATCCCGGATTCCGTGCTGACGCCGGCGCCGGTGAAGACCACCACGCGTTCGGCCGCCACGATCATGTCGGCCACGGCCCGGATCTTTTCGTCCAGTTGGATGTCGGCCACGGACGCCTCCTTTACCGTATGCGGATGGCCTACAGATACACCATCCTCAGGGAAAAGACCAAGCGAAAACTGGCGTGGCCGACCCGTTCACGGACGGACGCGGTACCGGATCACCGTCAGGGTCTTTCGACCCGCCGCATCCGCACCGGCCACGCCCTCGATGTCCACCGTGTCCCCCTCGCGGCGGAACAGCTCCCTCCCCGCGTCATCGGGAAGGACGCGGTATTCCCGTCCCTCCTCGGTGACGACGGACACCGCCGTGACCCGATTCTCCTCGTCCCAGTCCAGAACGAAGACCATGCCGCTGAGAGAGATCGTCTCCCCGCCCCGGGCCGGGACGACCAGCGCCAGGAGGACGATCCCGAACAGCAGGGCGTACCCGGCGTATTTTTTCACCCGCCGCCACATATTGTTATTGACACCTCCCTGAAGAATTCCGTATGAGGAAGGAAAGCTTCGGACGTCCCCTTTGCGCCGGAATCCGGCGATGCCGCCCCTTCATGGAGACACCATGGGCGAACTGACAACCCTCTTCCAGAACTTCCGCCTCCAGGATGTGTTCGACATCGTCATCATCGCCGGGATGATCGCCATCCTGCTGATCTGGTTCAAGGACCGGGCCTCCCGCTTTGTCTTCTCCGGCGTGGTCCTGCTCGGTTTCCTCTACGGCGCGGCCCGGTTCTTCCATCTGTACCTGACGACGGTCATCCTCCAGGGGTTCTTCGGCATCCTGGCCTTCGCCCTCGTCGTGATCTTCCAGGAGGATCTGCGCCGCTTCCTGGAGCGCCTCGCCCTCTGGGGTCGCCTCCGGAAGCCGTGGCGCGAACCCGTCGCCCATGAAGAAACCGCGGAAATCCTCGCCCTGACGGCGGCGAGCCTGGCCCGAAACCATATCGGCGCCCTGATCGTCCTGACCGGAAGCGATCCGCTGGACCGACACTTAAGCGGCGGGACCCGGCTGAACGGCCTGCTTTCCCAGCCGCTGCTCGAGAGCCTTTTCGACCCCCACTCCGCGGGTCATGACGGGGCCGTGATCGTCGACGGCAGCCGGGTGGTCCGCTTCGGCTGTCATCTCCCCCTGTCGACCGGCCCGGGGAAAAATCAACCGATGGGATTGCGGCATACGGCGGCCCTCGGCCTGGCCGAGCGGTCCGACGCGGTCTGCATCGTCGTCTCCGAAGAGCGGGGCACGATCTCCCTCGCACGGGGGGAACAGCTTCAGGTCCTGCCCCATGCCGCGGCCCTGAAATCCGCCCTTTCCGCCTTCTACGCGGCCCGCATGCCCGTCCGGTCGGCCCACCCCTTCTGGCAGCGCCTGAAAACGAATCCCCGGGAGAAGGCCATCGCGATTCTTCTGGCCTGCGTCCTGTGGCTCGTGTTCGGCTACCAGCGCGACTCCGTCCGGAGGGATTTTCTGGTTCCCGTCGAGTACGTCAACGTTGCCGCCGACTGGATCGTTGAAAATCCGAAGATCCCGGAAGCCACGATCATGGTCATGGGGCCGTCGCAGGCCTTCCAGTTTCTGGACGTCGGCTCGCTCAAGATTTCCCTGGACCTGTCCCGGCTCCGGGAGGGCCGGCAGGAAATCCCGCTCACCCGGAACATGGTGCGCGTTCCCGCGAACCTCACCGTGCTCGACATCAAGCCGAACCGCCTCGCGCTTTCGGCCTCCCGGCTGGTGCCCGTCTCCGTCCCCGTGCGGGTCACGACCGAACACTTTCCGCCGCCGGGTTACGCCGTGGAGCGGATCACCGTGTCGCCGCAGGCCGTGACGATCCTCATCCCCTCGAAACGGCGGGCGGACCGGATCGCGATCCGGACGGCGCCGGTCAACCTGCAGCGCCTGCGCGAGACCCGGACCGTGGAGGTGAAACTGGCGCCGCCCCCCGACGTCCAGCTCGCCCCGGACACGGCCGCCACCGTCCGGGTGACCGTCAGAATCGCCGGGCAGGACGCTACTTGAAATCCTCCTTCCGGATCTCGTGACGCTGGAGAAGCTTGTGGATCTGCCGGCCCGTGACGCCCGCCGCCGCCGCCGTGCGGTCGATGCGGCCCCGGTGGACCGACAGCAGTTCTTTCAGGTACTGCCTCTCCACGGCCTCCACCGCCTGCCGTCGCACCTCGCCCAGGGTGAGCGCCATGTTCGGGGACAGGCGCGGGGGCGTCGGGGCCACCGTGAAAAGCTCCGCCGGGAAGCTCTCGGGCGTCAGCATCGACGAGGCCTCGAGAATATAGGCCCGCTCGACCAGATTCTCGAGCTCCCGGATGTTGCCCGGCCAGGGATACCGGCGGAAGGCGTCCATCACCTGGGGATGGGCGTAGTGGATGTCCTTCTGGTTGAACCGGTTCAGGTTCCGGAGGAAGACTTCCACGAGCTGGGGGATGTCCTCCGTCCGCTCCCGCAGAGGCGGGAGCTCGATGGGAAAGACGTTCAGGCGGTAGTACAGGTCGTGCCGGAACAGGCCCTCCTCCACGAGCCTTTTCAGATCCACATTGGAGGCGGCAATGATCCGGACATCCGCCTCCAGCGTTTCCTCGCCGCCGACGCGTTCGTAGGTCCTGTCCTGGAGGATCTGGAGCAGCCGGATCTGGGCGGCGGGAGACAGGGTGCCGATCTCGTCCAGAAAAATCGTCCCGCCGTGCGCCAGTTCGAATTTGCCCAATTTCCGCCGGACGGCGCCGGTGAACGCCCCCTTCTCGTGACCGAACAGCTCGCTTTCCAGGAGCGTATCGGGAATGGCGCCGCAGTGGACGCCGATGAACTGCACGTCCTTGCGGTTGCTGTGACAGTGGATCAGCTTGGCCAGAATGCCCTTGCCCGTCCCCGTTTCCCCGGTGAGCAGCACCGTGCTCTTGGTCGGCGCGACCAGACGGATCGCGTCGAAGACCGACCGCATGACCGCATTTTTCGTCTGGACGACCTCGAGGGCGTCGGCCTGCCAGAAGCGGCTGCGGAGGTAATCCAGTTCCGAGCGGGTTCGGTTGTCCTCGGCGATGAATTCGACGGCATAACGGACCTCGTCCCGGTTGAGCGGATAGGTCACGTAGTTGCTCGCGCCCGCCTTGACCGCCATCACCGCCTCCCGGACCGTGTCCTGTCCGGCCATGACGATAATCTCGAGGGCGGGCTGAATCTGCCAGAGCTGCTGGAGGGAGGATTTGTAGTCGTACTGGCCGTGGCGGGGTGACAGCGACTGCAGCAGGGCCAGATCGATCAGCGCCAGCTCGTAGCGCTTTTTCCGGCAAAGCCCGAGACAGGCATCCAGGCCGTCCGCGGCGTCCACCGTCCCCCGGGAACGGAAGATGCCGCGCACGGCCTGGACGACGTTGCGATCGGGTACAACGACCAGGATGTCTTTCATGCCCCTCCTCCCGCGTCCGGCGACCTCCGGCGGGGTCCCTGTTTGTCTCCAAAATTATCCCCGTCTTGTCAAGCAAAAACTCCGGCGCCGGCGCGATAAGGCATTCAAATTTCGATTGTATTTCTCGGAGCTTTGGGCTAAGACATCCCATCACCCCATGGGAGGCGCCCTGACGATGATGTCCCCCCGGCCCACGCGGGCGGGCAAGGTCGGCCTGCCGCCGGGATCCCTGGTCCACGTCGGCCGCCGGTTGACCGAAAAGACCCGCCTCACCCTGTTCACCTACGACGAGGAGCACCTCGAGGAGCGGACGATCGCCGCCGTCGGAGAGGCCGTGCCCCGCCGGGATTGGCCGGGCGTCACCTGGCTCAACATCGACGGCCTCCAGGACACGGGCGTTCTGGCGGCCCTGGGCGAGGCGTTTGGACTCCATCCCCTGATCCTGGAGGATATGCTGAACACGGACCAGCGCCCGAAGTTCGAGGATCTGGGGGATTACCTCTTCATCGTCATGCGCGTGTTCGCGCTCCCCGCGCATCCCAAGGGAGGCGTCCATTCGGAACAGATCAGTCTCGTCATCGGTCCGCACTCCCTGATCACGCTTCAGGAGAAGGCCGGACCGCTGCTGGATCCGATCCGCGAAGGGCTCCGCGCCGGCAAGGGTCGCATCCGGAAGACCGGGGCGGACTACCTGGCCCACGCCATCATGGACGCCGTCGTGGATCAGTATTTCGTCGTCCTGGAGGCCCTGGGCGAGCGGATCGAGGCCCTGGAGGACAGTCTCGTGACCCGTCCCACGCCGGACACCCTCCGCGCCATCCAGGGACTGAAACGGGAAATCACCTCCCTGCGCCGGTCGGTCTGGCCCCTCCGGGAGGCGATCAGCGCCGTCGACCGTTCGGACTCGACGCTCCTCCACGAGGGCACGGGGATCTATTTCAAGGATGTCTACGACCACACGATCCAGGTGATCGACACGATCGAGACCTTCCGCGACCAGCTCGCGGGCATGCTCGATATCTATCTGTCCAGCCTGAGCAACCGGATGAACGAGGTCATGAAGGTCCTGACCATCATCGCCACCCTCTTCATGCCGCTCACCTTCATCGCCGGCATCTACGGGATGAACTTCAAATACATGCCGGAACTGGAGTGGCGCTGGGGATACCTCGGGGTCTGGATCGTCATCCTCCTCACCGTCGCGGCCATGCTCGTGTATTTCAGGCGCAAGCGCTGGCTGCCGTAGATTTTTTTCTTTAATTCTGGGTCAAAGTCGGATAGGATTCCGCCTGCGTCGGCGTGACACGGAAGCGGCGTTTTTCAAGGGGCCCCCTGGAGGGCGGCCCGCAGAACATGGACGAGGGAAGGAGGCAGTACATGAGTTTTTCAGCATCGGACATTCTGGAATTCGCGATGAGGATCGAAGAAAACGGAGCCAATTTCTACCGGTACGCCGTTCAGATCACCAAGGACGACGAGGCGAAGGGGATCTTCGCGCGCCTCGCCGACGAGGAACTGGTCCACCAGAAGACCTTCGGCCGGATCTTCGCCGCCATGGAGAAGGCCGCTACGCCGGAGAGCTATGCGGGCGAGTACGCCGCCTATCTGCGCAACTACGTGGACAACACCGTGATCTTCACGAAGGAGGCCCTGGACCGCGAGCTGGCGGGGGTGAAGGACACCCTGTCGGCCCTGGATTTCGCCCTGCGCCGGGAACAGGACTCCATCCTCTATTACCACGAGATCAAGCAGGTGGTGCCGGCCGCCGAGCATGCCGCCGTGGACCGGGTGATCGAGGAGGAGCGCCGCCATTTCGGCATCCTTTCGGAAATCAAGAAGCGATTCCAGAAGTAGAGGAGGCGGCCCATGACCACGATGGAACTCACCCGCGACGGGGATGTGCACGTTCTGACCCTGACCAACGGCGCCGAGGAGAACCGCTTCACCGCCGACGTCGTCCACGAATACGAGGCGGTCCTCGACACCCTCGAGGCCTATGAAGGCAGCACCGCCCTCGTCGTCACGAGCAGCGACCCCAAGTTCTGGAGCAACGGGATCAACCTCCAGTGGATCACGACGCAGCCGCCCGACTATTTCCCCGGATTCGGACGGATGCTGGACCATCTGTTCCTGAGGTTCGCCCTGCTGAACATGCCCACGGTGGGCTGTCTCACCGGCCACACCTACGCGGGCGGGGCCCTGCTCGCCGCCACGCTCGATTTCCGTTTCATGCGTGCGGACCGGGGGTTCTTCTGCTACCCGGAGGTGGACATCCGCATCCCCTTCACGCCGATCATGCACCAGATCCTCGATCTCCTGCCCGACCGCCTCGCCGCGACGGAGCTGCTCCTCACCGGCAGACGGATCGGCGGCCTCGAGGCCCAGGCCAAACAGATCGTCACGGCCGCCTACCCGGCCGGGGAACTGTGGGACAAGACGATGGAGATGGCCCGGATGCTCGCGCTGAAGGACCGCCAGACCTACACGACCATCAAACACGGCCTGCGCCAGATCCTGGTGAATACCTGGAGCCGCTGGCAGGATTGACGGCGCCGGACCGCGGCGCGGGCGGAGGCTTTCGCGGAAGACCGGAACCGATGGCGCGCGGAACGCACAACCCGGATCATGTCTTCTACCGGAACCCGGCCCGCTTCTACCCGACGGTGGACCGGGGCCGGGGGGTCTACCTCTACGACACGGACGGGAAACGGTATCTCGACGGAGCGGGCGGCGCGGCCCTGGCCGCCATCGGTCACGGCGTCAAGGACATCGAGCGCGCCATCGTCCGGCAGTTGCGAAAAGTCGCCTTCACCCACGGCTCCCAGTTCACGAGTGAGGCGGCCGTCGCCCTCGCCGGGCGGCTGGTCGCCCTCGCCCCGGCCGGCCTGAACCGGGCCTACTTCGTTTCGGGAGGATCGGAGGCGGTCGAAACGGCGGTGAAGCTCGCGCGCCAGTACCAGGTGGATCGCGGCCAGCCCTCTCGATTCAAGGTCATCTCCCGCTGGACGAGCTACCACGGCAATACCCTGGGGGCGCTGGCCTTGAGCGGCCACACGGGCCGCCGGCAATACTACCTGCCCCTGATCGGGCACACCCCGCACATCGCCCCCGCCTACTGCTATCGCTGCCCCTTCGGTCTTGCGCCCGCGTCCTGCGCGCTCGAGTGCGCCGCGGACCTCGAGAAGACGATCCTCTACGAAGGCCCGGAGTCGGTATCCGCCTTCATCGCCGAGCCCGTCGTCGGCGCGACGGCCGGCGCGCTGGTTCCCCCCGGCGGCTACTTCAGGAAGATCCGGGAGATCTGCGACCGCTACGACGTCCTGTTCATCGCCGACGAGGTCATGACCGGCCTCGGCCGGACGGGGAAGGCCTTCGCCGTCGATCACTGGGACGTGAGGCCGGACCTGATCGCCTGCGCCAAGGGACTGGGCGCCGGCTACGCCCCCATCTTCGCGGTGCTCGCCACCGAGGCCATCCATGAAACGATCCGGAGCGGCCGGGGGGCGTTCGTCCACGGCCACACCTACGGACAGAATCCCTTGGCCTGCGCCGCCGCCCTCGCCGTGCTCGAATACATCGAGGCTCGCGACCTCATCGCCCGTTCCGCGGCGCTGGGGCTCGATCTTCTGGACGGCCTGGCGCGCCTGAACCGGCACGGGATCGTCGGGGACATCCGCGGGCTGGGACTCTTCGCCGGTATCGAGTTCGTCCGGGACCGGGCGTCCCGGGAACCGTTCCCCCCCGGGGCCCGGATCCATGCCCGCATCGCGGAACGGGCCTTCGCCCGGGGGCTGATCGTTTACCCCGGCGGGGGCGGGGCCGACGGGATCCGCGGGGACCACGTCCTCATTGCCCCGCCGTTCGTCATCACGAAACGCCAGATCGACGCCCTGGTCCGTCTCCTGGACGGGGCGGTCGCCGACATCGCCCGGGAAACGGGATGAGCCAGCCCGGATTCGGGTCGTGGGCGGCGCCCGGTCGACGCGCCCGCCAGGACCCGGGCCTGAGGCCGCGCCCTTTCCCGCGGAGAGGCCCCCCCCGCGGGGGATCCACCGCCCGGAGCGGTTACGATTTCAGGCCGTACTTCTTCAGCTTGTAACGCAGCATCCGCTCGCTGATGCCGAGGAGTTCGGCCGCCCGGGTCTGATGGTCCCCGGCCTTCTCCATCGCCTCCCGGATGAGGCGGCGCTCCAGATCCTCCACGGAATCGCGGAGGACGCCTCCGTCCCGATCCGACTCCTCCCTTGCCTCCGGCGCCCCGCCGCCAAAGGGAAGGTCCTCCACGGAGATCACGGATTCCCTGGAGATGACGACCGCCCGCTCGATGATGTTCTCCAGTTCCCGGACGTTCCCGGGATAGGCGTACTTGAGGAGCAGGTCCCGCGCCTCCCGGCTGATGCCGTCGATCCGCTTGCCGTTTTCCGTCGCGAAGCGCCGCAGGAAATGATCGATCAGGAGGGGAATGTCCTCCTTGCGCTCCCGCAGGGGCGGAATGGACAGGACGACGACGTTCAGGCGGTAGAACAGGTCCTCCCGGAACGCCCCCTCCCGGACGCGGGCCTCGAGGTCGCGGTTGGTCGCGGCGATGATCCGCACGTCGGCCCGGATCGTCTGATTCCCCCCCAGGCGCTGGAACTCCCGCTCCTGGAGGAAGCGCAGCAGTTTGACCTGAACCGACGGGTACAACTCGCCGATCTCGTCGATGAACAGGGTGCCGCCGTCCGCCTCCTCGAACCGGCCGATGCGCCGCGCGCCGGCGCCGGTGAAGGCGCCCTTTTCATGCCCGAACAGCTCGCTTTCGAGGAGCGTCTCGGGCAGGGCCCCGCAGTTCACGGCGATGATGGGGCGTCCGGAGCGGGGGCTCAAATGGTGCAGCAGACGGGCGAAGAGCTCCTTCCCCGTACCGCTTTCCCCCTGCAGAAGCACCGTGGCGCGGCTTCCGGCCACGCGCCCCGTCAGGTTGATCAGGGTCTTCATCTTCTCGCTGACGTAGACGATCTGCTCGGCGGTGACCCCCTTCTCCCGGAGGTTCTGCCGGAGGATCTCGTTTTCGCGGATCAGGATCCGCCGCTCGCAGACACGGTCGATCAGGAGGAGCAGTTCGTCGAACTCGACCGGTTTGGTGATGTAATCGATGGCGCCGGCCTTCATGGCGTCGACCGCCGTTTCGATCGTCCCGTAGGCGGTGATGATCACCACGTCGATCTCGGGATTCAGGCGCTTGACCTCCTTCAGCACCTCCATCCCGTCCATGCCCGGCATCTTGTAGTCCAGCAGGATGAGGTCCACCTGTCCCCGGCGGACGGCCTCGATGGCCCCCGGGCCGGTCTCGGCCTCGGCAACCCGGTGGCCCTCCCGCAGCAGAAAATCGCGGAGCATTTCGCGCTGGGACTGGCCGTCTTCGACGACGAGGATGTTCAGTGCCTTCATGCCTCAATTCCCCCTGATCGTTTGCCTTCAGCTTTTCCGGCTTTCCGTCGGCAGGATGACCTCCACCGTGGTCCCGGCCCCGGCCTCGCTTTTCACGCGGATTTCGCCGCCGTGCCCCCGGATGATCTCGTGCGCGAGCGTCATCCCCAGGCCCAGCCCCTTTTCCTTCGTCGTATATTCTGGATTGAAGATCCGCTCCACCTCCTCGGGGGTCATGCCGCACCCCGTATCGGACACGGTGATGACCAGGCGCTCCCTGCTCTGGAGCCCCGCGGAGACCAGGACCGTCCCCGCGCCGCTGATCGATTCCATGGCGTTCTTGATGAAATTGAGCATGGCCTGCTGAAGCTTGTCCACATCCATGGGAATGACCAGCGGATCCTCCCCCCAGCGGGTTTCCAGGGCAATGCCCTTCGTCACCGCCTCCTCCCGGACGAGATTGACGATCTTCTGGAGGACCTCGACGACGGAATACTCCCGCAGCTCCAGGCGCCGGCTCTTGGAGAAGGTCAGGAATTCCTCGATGATGCCGTTCAGGCGCCGGATCTCGTCCCGGATGACGCCGGTCAGGATGCCGAAATCCCGGACCTTGTCCGGGTCGTCGGGCAGGTACTCCCGCTTGAGCCTCTGACTCGCCATGCTGATCGCGTTGAGCGGATTGCGGATCTCGTGGGCCACGCCGGCGGCCAGCTGGCCCAGCGCGGAAAGGCGCTCGGCCTTCTCCAGCTGCCGGGTGATCTCCACGAGCCGTTCCATGTGCCGGTTCTGGTTGAAATAGAGGAGCCCCATGGCCAGCAGCGTAATCGCCACGATGAAGGCCATGAAGACCAGCATGTTCCGCTCGTTTTCCCGCAGGACACTGTCCGAGCGGGACCGGTCCAGACCGATCCGCGCCACGCCCTCGATCCGGTTGTTCAGGGTCACGGGGATCGCCATATCCAGGATGTTCTTGCCCTGCCAGGCGCCCTTGCGGCTCTCGATCCTGCGCCGGCCGTCCAGAAGCTCCGGCAGGTGGAATTCCCCGGGCCGCCAGGTCTGCGGCCCCTGGCCGGTGCTGCCCAGCACCTTGCCCTGCCGGTCCATGATGACCAGGTAAAGGAGGTTCTGGCGCTGACCCGCTCCGAGTTCCCCGATGGCCTTCTCGATGGCGACCTTGAGCCCCCAGTACCGGGCCCCCTTGGGATCCAGCGCAATGATGATCGTCCCGCTCCCGTCGCGTCGCCGCAGGGCGATGAAGCCGACCTTCCCGTCTCTCCCCAGGCGGGCGAAATCCTCAATGGCGACGCCTTCCGCCCCCTGGGACCCCGCGAGGGAGGACGGCAGGGAGCGGCTCTGGAAGACGGCGCGCCCCCCCTTGTCGAACACGGCGATCATCCACAGGTTCTTCTCGGCCACCATCTTGCGCAGGGTGTTTTCGCTCAGCCGATCGGCCTTCCAGTTCGTGTCCACCTCCCGGCCGATGTTGACCAGGGCCCGGATCAGCAGCCGCTGGGGGGAAAAGGCCTCTTCGGCGAGGGGCACAAAGGTGTCGTCATGCCGCTGCTGCTGCCCCTGGACCAGGGTGTTGATGTTCTCCTGCGCCAGCCGCTCGACCACATTGATGACGCCCTGACCCCGGTTCTCGAGAAAGCCCATCAGGGTCCGGTCGATGGTCCTCAGGTCCCTGATCCCCATGATCAGGATCAAACCGATAAAAATGACGGAGACCAGGGCCACCGCGATCGCCTGGATCAGCGGACGGCGGTAGCGGGCGGGCCGGTCCTCCCAGACCACCTTCTGCGCAGGTTTCATTCTTGGACCTCCCAGGCCAAGTCATTCTGAACACACGGGATTTTGCATACCGCAAAAAGTCGGGAATGGCCACGATTATTTTGGCCGTCCCGAAGGCCTCACGCGCCCGTTCGACAGAATTGTCGAAACGGTGCATCGCCGGTCGGATTGTTCAAGTCTTCGTTTTAAAAAAATAATCTTCTGAGGTGCGGCAGGCGGCGCGACATTTTCTGCCGCCGTTCCGGGCCGTCCGCCCCCGAAACGACCGGGCCTGAACTCGAAGGATGCATGCAAAATCCAAGGGTTGGAGCGCATCGGCTTTTACTGGCATGGGATATGCTTCGGAAGAAGACAAAAGCGTGATCGGTTAAAACAAAACGGGCATGGGTTAGCCGACGGTTAAACGCCAGAACTTGGGGGGTCATCCCCCGCTCCTCCTGAAAAAAGGAAGGTTTTTCAACCTTCCTTTTTTTTGTGCCGCTCCCGGAGGCCCCGCCAGTAGGCCATGCGCTCCCCGATGATCTTCTCGAACCCCCGGTCGGTCGGCCGGTAAAAGCGCTCGCCCGCGAGCGGATCGGGCAGATAGTCCTGGGGGATGTAGGCGTCCTCGTAGTCGTGGGCGTACTTGTAATCCCGGCCGTACCCCAGGTCCTTCATCAAGCGCGTCGGGGCGTTGCGGATGTGGAGGGGAACCGGCAGGGTTCCCGTGCGACCGATGGCCTGGCGGACCTGTCCGTATCCGACATACAGGGCGTTGCTCTTGGGCGCGGTGGCCAGATACACGGCCGCCTGGGCCAGCGCCAGTTCACCCTCGGGACGCCCGAGGAAATGAAAGGCCTGCATGGCGTCCATCGCCACCGCCAGGGCCCTCGGATCGGCGTTGCCGATGTCCTCGGAGGCAAAGCGGATCATGCGGCGGGCGATGTACAGGGGGTCCTCCCCAGCCTCCAGCATCCGGCCCAGCCAGTACAGGGCCGCGTCGGGGTCGCTGCCCCGCAGGCTCTTGTGGAGGGCGGAGATCAGGTTGTAGTGTTCCTCCCCCCCCTTGTCGTACTGGAGGAGCTTCTTCTGCAGGGCCTCCTCGACGTTCGCCCGCGTGATCCGCCGCGTGCCGTCGGGCCCCGTCTGCACGAGACTGACCGCGGCCTCCAGGCTGTTCAGGGCCGCGCGAGCATCCCCGTCGGCGGCCCAGGCGAGGTGGGCGAGCGCCTCCGGTTCGATGTCCAGCCCGAGCGTCCCCAGGCCCCGTTCCCGGTCCGTCAGCGCCCGTTCGAGGATCAGCGAGAGCTCCTCCTCGGCAAAGGGCTTCAGGACCAGGACCCGCGTCCGTGAGAGCAGCGGGGCGATCACCTCGAAGGACGGATTTTCCGTCGTCGCCCCGATCAGGGTGATGAGGCCGCTTTCCACGTGGGGGAGAAAGGCGTCCTGCTGGGCCTTGTTGAAGCGGTGGATCTCGTCGACGAAGAGCACGGTCTTCAGGTGCGCTTCCCGCTGCCGGCGGTCCGCCCCCTCGACCACGGCGCGGATCTCCTTGACGCCGGAGAGGACCGCGGAGAAGCTGACGAAATGGGACCGGGTTTCGCCGGCCAGGATCCTGGCCAGCGTGGTCTTCCCGCAGCCGGGACCGCCCCAGAAGATGACGGAGAAGAGGCGGTCCTCGGCGATGGCCCGCCTGAGGAGCGATCCCTCGCCCAGCAGGTGGGGCTGGCCCACGAATTCGTCGAGCGTGCGCGGCCGCATGCGCTCGGCGAGGGGGCGAGGATCGTTGCCGGGGGCTTGGATCGTCAACGGTTTTCCTTCCGGACCCGCTTCGCCCGCTCGATCATCTCGAGCAGGGACGTCACCTTGTCCCCGGGCGCCGGCGAGGAAAACCGTTCCCAGGCGTCCGGGGGCAGGGTCCGTTTCAGATAGGCCTCGACGGGCAGGAAGGGCTGCCAGCAGCGGAGGATCCGCGGACAGGGCAGGTCTCCGCCTTCCCGCTCGCAATAGGAAAACGCGATCTCGTGCCCGAGGCGCGGACAGCGGATCTGCCGCGCCTCGTGGGGTTCCGTCATGGGCTTTCCCTCTCCCGGATCTATTGAAAGCCGATCTCTCCTCCGCCGTCAAGCGATTTCTTCCCCGCGGCGGAAAAAAGAGCGGGGCGGCGATTTCGCCCCGGGCGCAACCGCCACCCCGCCCATGGATGCCGTCTTTGGACCTACGGCTTGGGGAAGGCCGACGTCGTCCGGACCGCCCGCTGGATCTCCTCTTCGGGGAGCTCGTATTGCGTGAGCTTTCCGGAAAGGTAGGCATCGTAAGCGGTCAGGTCGATCAGGCCGTGGCCGCTCCAGTTGAACAGGATCACCTTCTCCTTCCCCTCTTCCTTGGCCCGCCGGGCCTCGTCCACGACCGCGGCGATCACGTGGTTCGTCTCCGGCGCCGGGACATAGCCCTCCGACCGCGCCCATTTCACGCCGGCGTCGAAGGTCTCCAGCTGATTGTACGCCCGCGCCTCGACCAGGCCCCCGCGGACGACGTGGCTGACGAGCGGCGCCATGCCGTGATAGCGCAGCCCGCCCGCGTGGATGGGCGCAGGCACGAAATCGTGCCCCAGCGTGTGCATGGGAAGGAGCGGCGTCTTCTGCGCCAGGTCCCCGAAGTCATAGGCATAGGGGGCCCGGGTGATCGAGGGACAGGAGGTGGGCTCGGCCGCCACGACCCGGACGTTTTTCCCGTGGATCTTGTCCCGGACGAAGGGGAACGAGACGCCGGCAAAATTGCTGCCGCCGCCGGCGCAGCCCAGCACGACATCGGGATAGACGCCGATCTTCTCCATTTGTTTCTGGGCCTCGAGTCCGATGATCGACTGGTACATCAGGACGTGGTTGAGCACGCTGCCCAGGGAATACCGGGTGTTCTCGGAGGTCACCGCATCCTCGACGGCCTCGCTGATGGCGATTCCCAGGCTGCCCGGCGAATCCGGGTGCGCAGCCAGAACGTCGCGCCCCGACACGGTCAGGTTGCTCGGGCTCGGGATGCACTCGGCGCCCCACGTGTTCATCAGCATCCGCCGGTACGGCTTCTGCTCGAAGCTGACCCGCACCATGTACACCCGGCAGGCCAGACCGAACATCTGGCAGGCCATGGACAGGGCGCTCCCCCACTGCCCGCCGCCCGTTTCCGTCGTCAGGCGCTTGATCCCGAATTCGCGGTTGTAGTACGCCATGGGGACCGCGGCGTTCGGCTTGTGGGATCCGGCCGGGCTCACCCCCTCGTGCTTGAAGTAGATCTTCACCGGGCAGCCGAGGAGCTTTTCGAAGTTGCGGGCCCGGTAGAGGGGGGACGGCCGCCACAGAAGGTATTTCCCCAGCACCTCGTCTGGAATGTCGATCCAGCGCTCCTGACTCACTTCCTGCGCGATGATGTTCATCGGGAAGATCGGGGCCAGGTCCTCCGGCCCGACCGGCTGCCCCGTCCCCGGATGGAGGGGCGGCGGCAACGGGGTCGGAAGATCCGCCTGGATGTTGTACCATTGCCGGGGAATTTCGTGATCGCTCAGCACCACCTTCGTCTCGTCCATGATCTGCTCTCCTTTTTTCCGAAATAGGCGCGTTCCCGAAGAACGCACCGCATAAAAAAAGCCACGGGGCACGCCCCGTGGCTTTTGATTCTTTCTCTCCGTACTCGGCCATGGGGGGTCCTCTCCCGCCCACGGCCCACTCGATATCGGCGAGCGCTCGCGGGCAGACGTTACGTCTGCCACCACCAGAACAACCTGTTTGGAGACCGCCGATCCATCAACCGAACCTCTTTCCTCTCAGTCCTGGGACCGTTCCCTATCAGAAAAAAAAACCGGGGGCAAGCATTTTTTTGCCGCTTTTTTTGCGACCGGACGTTCGACGCCGGCGCCTCGCCCCGCCTCAGGGCTCGAAACGGGACATCAGCCCCTTGTGCCGCCGGTACCAGAGGTGGGGGAAGAGGTTGTACAGGACCCGGGAGACCGGGCCGATGAACTCCTTCGTCCGCTTGTCGAACTGGCAGGCCTGGATGACGAGCTCCCGAATGTCCTTCTTGTTGTTCCCCTCGTTGAAGATCTTGTAGGCGCAGTTGAACAGGGGGCTGTACATGTTCTTCTTCTCCAGATACTTGTGGACGTTCCGGATCGTGTTCGGCCCCTCGGGCGTCCCGTCGATCCGGGCGAGGACCTTCATGTTGGTCTCGATGGGGTTGCCCGTGTACTGCTCGTAGAAATACCGGCCGTACCGGAAGTTCTTGCTGGCGGGAGAGGACACGGTCACGTACATGTCTCCGACGCCCGCCTGGCTGTGGAAGGCCTGGAAGCTCCCGCCCAGGAGCTTCGACAGCGAGCGGATCTCCACGCCGGAGCGGGCGAAGATCGTGCCGGGCGTGGAATCGCCCAGGGACAGCGACTGCGCCAGCCCCATGAGGTTGGCCACGATGTTCTTGAGCGATCCGCAGGCCTCGACGCCCACGATATCGAAATTATAGTAGGAGTTGAGCTCCCGCCGGTTGAAGCGGATCAGTTCGTCGCGGATGAGACGGGAGATGCGCCGCGGTCCGGCCACCGTGACGCAGACCGGATTTCCCAGGGCGACGTCGATGTCAAAGAACGGACCGCCGATGCACACCACCTGATACTTGTACTTAAGGTTGTAGAGGTTGTTGTTGATGAGCTGAGACGGGGTGATGAGCTCCTTGGTCAGCTCGTCGGCGGTGAGGCCCTTGATGGGCGAGATCAGGCAGGTGTCGCCCGCCTTGCGCTCGATCAGGGGGGTCAGGTAGTTGAGGAGCTCCGGGAGGCGGTTCATCGTCACGGACAGAAAAATGAAGTCATTGCCCTCGACGATCCGCTCCAGGTCCTGGGTCGCGTAGACCCGGGAGGAGAAGCGCGGGACCCGGTCCATCCCGCCCAGGCGGTCGGCGAGGTCCTGCGTCAGGTGTTTCGGATTGACGCGCTCCCGGTTGATGGTGCGGCAGACGTCGCCGTCATGGTAATAGATCGCGACCTTCTTGTTGTCGCGGTCGAACTTGTACGCGAAGGCCGTCCCGAGACGCCCGGGGCCGATGATGGCGATTCTGTCCGTGTCCAGATTGCTGAAAATCATGATCCCCTGCCGCTGGCGCCGATGTGCCGGAGCGGGACGGCGCCGCTCAGGCCCCCATGGACTCCCGCGCGACGACGATGCGCTGGATCTCCGAGGTCCCCTCGTAGATCGCGGTGACGCGCACGTCCCGGTACAGCCGCTCGATCTTGTATTCCTTCATGTAGCCGTACCCGCCGTGGATCTGCAGGGCGCGGTAGGCCGCCCGGTTGGCCATCTCCGAGGCAAACAGCTTCGCCATCGACGCCTCCCGGGTAAACGAAAGCCCCTGGTCCTTGCGGTCCGCCGCGTTCAGGGTCAGCCAGTGGGCGGCCTCGATCTCCGTCGCCGTGTCCGCGATCATCCACTGGAGGGCCTGAAACGACCCGATCGCCCGGCCGAACTGGCGGCGCGATTTGGCGTACTGGATCGCCTCGTCCAGGCAGGCCCGCGCGATGCCGAGGGACTGGGACGCGATGCCGATGCGCCCGCTGTCCAGGGCCACCATCGCAATCCGGAAGCCGTGGCCCTCCTTCGCCAGGAGGTTTTCCTTCGGAATGAGACAGTCTTCGAAGATCAGCTCCACCGTGTTGGAGGCGCGGAGCCCCATCTTGTCTTCCTTCCGGCCCACCGAAAACCCCGGCAGACCGGGTTCGACGATGAAGGCCGTCAGCCCCCGGCCCGACTTCTCCGCGCCCGTCCGGGCCACCAGGATGATCGCCCCGGCGTAGCCGCCGTTCGTGATGAAGACCTTCGTGCCGTTGACCCGGTAATGATCGCCCCGGTCCTCCGCGCGCATGACCATGCCGCCCGGATCGGAGCCGGCGCCGGGCTCCGTGATGGCAAAGGCGCCGATGAGCTCCCCGCGGGCGAGCGGGGCGAGGTACCGTTCCTTCTGCACGTCCGTCCCGAACTTGGACAGGGGATCCTGGGACAGGTTCGTGACCGACATGGTCACCGCCGTGGAGGCGCAGGCATAGGCGATCTCCTGCAGGGCCAGGGAATAGCTGACCGCCCCGACGCCGGCCCCGCCGTACTCCGCCGGTACCATCATCCCCAGCAACCCCAGCCCCCCCATCTTGCGGAGCGCCTCCACGGGAAACGTTTCCTGCTCGTCCCACGCATGGGCAAAAGGCTCCAGCTCCTTGCGGGCAAACTCCCGGGCCATCAGACGGATCATCTCCTGTTCGCTGGTGAGCTGAAAAGACATTCCCGTCCCCCCTTACGGCACGTAGATGACGACGAGCAGCTTGGCCGTCTCCGCGGTTGGATTGCTCAGCTTGTGATGGAGGGAGGAATTGAAGTGGATGCTCTCCCCCTTCGCCAGCGTCGAAACGTTGTCCCCCACCTGGATGACGAGCCCGCCCTTGATGACATACACGAACTCCTCCCCCTCGTGGTGGTACTCGACCCCCTTGTGTTCCGTGTTGGCCTCGATCGTGACGTGGTAGGCCCGCAGGTGCTTGTCCGTGGCCGACTTGGTCAGGGGGTTGTAGGCGTAGGAATCCACCCGCTTCTTGTGACTCTTGGTTCTTTTCCGGGTGGTCTTGAGATCCTCCTCCGCCTCCCCGTCCTCCATGTCGAGTTTCAGCACCCGGCTCAACTGAAGCAGCAGGGAGACGGGAGGGACGATTCTTTCCTCCTCGAGATCCCGCAGGACTTCGACCGTGTAACCGCTCTCATGGGCCAGGTCTGCGATGCTCAGGCCCAACTTCTCCCGGCCGGCCCGGACGCGCCGCCCCAGGGACAGTCCCTGCGCCATTTTCTTCACCACGGGCACCTCCCTCAACGTTCCCCGGACAAGCCGGGTTCTGGTCCGACCCCGCGACGCCTCCGGAAACAGCCCGCGGGCAACGGGCGGGGACGGAAAAAACGGGTGGAGTATAGGGAAGCCCCGGCAGCGTGTCAAGGACAAACCGCCCCGGCGTGACGGGCCTTCACTCCGGATCGTCCGGATAACGAAGGCATTCCTCCGACGGCCGGCGGTGAAGCGGAGGCGTCTTTACATGACGATCCGGACGGCCGGCTGACGCCGGAGGCCGTCGTAGAGGGCCAGGCGTTCCGCCTCGTCCCTCACCTCCAGGGCCAGGTTCAGACTGTGATATTTTCCGCCGGCGCTCGTGCGGGAAGGCGTCACCGTGTGCGGGCGCGGGCCGACGACGGCGGCGATGGCCTGGCGGAGCGCGTCCGGGTCCGCGCCGACGACCTTGTACACCCAGGGACAGGGATAGGTCAGGTCGGGTTTCCGTTTGCAGGCCGGGGGCGTGGGGACGTTTGGCAGTCCGCTTCCCCCGGGCTCAGGGTGCTCCGTCTGTCGGGCCGACGGCGGGGGTTCGCCGCCCGCCGCGCCGGACAGGAGGGCCCGGATCTGTCCGTCCGTTTCGCGGATCGCGGCGCCCGCCGCGCCGGCCGGCGCGCCCGGATCGATCAGGAAGGGCAGGACCTCCACCGCCACGCCGAAGACCTCCTCCAGGAGGAAGGCGGTCTTCGCCATCCGCTCCGCCACGTTTTGCCGGGCGCCGTAGCTGTCTCCCGGCTGTTCGTTAAAGCCGAAATCGTCGATGAGGATGACCCGACCCATCCGTGCGGGAAGGAGGGACCGGGACTGCTCCCAGAAAGCGCGCGCCGCCTTCGGGGCGCCGAGATCGGCGGAATTGGCGACCAGGATCCGGGCAGGCGCCGCCGGCGGTTCCGGCACGTCCCGGATCGCCCCGGCGGTGAGGCCCCCGTCGCGGAGATAGTCCACGATATAATCCGTCGCCTCGGCGTAATGGTCGGTGGCGACGAGGACCTGCACGTCCGGATTCGAGGCGAGGGCGTTCAGGAGCGGCTGCCAGCGAAGATCGATCCGGGACTGCCCCAGATAGGCGTCGACGAACCGGGAAACGGCGGCACGGATCCGGTCGTCGGCCGGGTCGCCGGCGCCGACGCCGCAGCGTTCGCGGATCCGCCGCGCCATGACGCCCCGGTAGCCGACCGGCGTCGTGCTCCCCTCCGTCCAGGTCGGTCCGACGACCTCATCCCAGAAGACCCCGGGGCTCGCAATCCCGAATGCCGCCAGCCCGGACGCGTCGAGCTGCTCCCGCAGACGGTCCGGCCGGCCGAAGGCCACCGCCTCCAGGCTCAGGGTGCCGGAATAATCGAAAACGACGAGCGTCTTCATCGCGCGCCCCGTTCCTCCCGGACCCGGCGGACAATCTCCGCCAGCGCCCGCGAAGCCTGGAACGGATCGTCCGCCGCGCAGATCGCCGAGACGACGGCCAGGCTGTCCGCCCCGGCCCGGCAGACCGCTTCCGCATTGGCGGCGCTGATGCCGCCGATCGCCACGAGGGGATGCCGCGAGAAGGCCCGGATCTTCGCCAGCCCCTCGAGCCCCCACGCCCCCCGGGTATCCGTTTTCGTCGGCGTCGCAAAAACGGGGCTGACGCCCAGGTAGTCGCAGTCCAGCGCCTGGGCCTGTTCCACGTCCTCCCAGGTTTCGACGGACACGCCGATGATCGCCCGGGGCCCCAGCAGCCTCCGGGCCAGGGCATAGGGCATGTCGTTCTGGCCGATATGCACGCCGTCGGCCCCCGCCGCCAGGGCCACGTCCAGGCGGTCGTTGATGATCAGCGGGACGCGGCAGGGGGCCAGCAGGTCCCGGACGGCCAGCGCCTCCTCCACGAACTCCCGGGTCGAAAGCGCCTTCTCCCGAAGCTGGACGCACCGCGCCCCGCCGCGGACGGAGGCCAGGACCACGTCCGTCAGGGACCGCCGGCCGCACAGGTCGCGGTCCGTCACCAGGTACAATCCTTCCACGGTTCCTCCCCTCCGCCGGCGCCTACCCGTTTTCCGGGGCGATTCTCAACCGCCGCCGGAGGTCCCCTTCCGTCAGGGCGTACAGGGCGTCGATAAAGCGCACCTGGAACGAACCCGGTCCCGGGCAGCCCTCCGCCGCCATTTCTCCCGCCACGCCCATCACGGCCATCGCGGCCGCCGTCGCCAGGGCGGCGTTCTTCTCCACGGCGGCAAAGGCGCCGCACAGGGCCGACGCCGTGCAGCCCAGGCCCGTCACCCGGGGCATCATCGGGTGACCGTTCCGGAGGGCCAGGGTTCCCCCTTCGTGAATCACATAGTCCGTTTCGCCGCTGATGGACACGACGCAGCCGTGACGCCGATGAATCGCCCGGGCCGCGCCCAGGGCCGTGGAGGAGGCCGCGGCGCTGTCCACGCCCTTCGTCCGGGCCTCGTCCTGATGAACCGCCATGATCTCCGAGGCGTTCCCCCGGAGAATCGTCGGCGGCCCCAACGAGATGAGCTCCCGGACCGTCTGCGTCCGGTAGGCCGTGGCGCCCGCGCCGACGGGGTCCAGGACGACGGGAATGTGCCGGGCGCGGGCCGCCGGGAGGGCGAGATGCATGGCCCGGATCCAGGGGTCGCTCAGGGTCCCGATGTTGACGACGAGGGCGCCGGCGAGCACCGCCATCTCGGACGCTTCATTCTCCGCATGGGCCATGACCGGAGAGGCCCCGAGGGCCAGCAGGGCGTTGGCGGTGTTGTTCATGACCACGTAATTGGTGATGTTGTGGACCAGGGGGACCTGCCGGCGAACGGCCGTCACGGCCTCCCAGATCGAGGTTGCCGTCAGTTCCATGGATGCACTCCGCTCCTTTCAATAGGGAAAATTCACGCACCGAAGACCGGGTGTCGGCGGGCGGCGAAATTCACGATCCGGCTGAGCATCGCCCCGTAGGAGAGGCCGGCGGCCTCGGCGGCGCAGGCCATGCTGGTCTCCGAGCTGATGTCGGGGTTGGGGTTGATGTCCAGGATATAAAAGACGCCGTCCCGGAGCCGGAGGTCCAGACGGGCGTAATCGCGGCAGCCGGTCACCCGGTAGCCTTCAACGACGGTCCGCCGCAGGGCCTTGTATTCCGCGGGCGACAGGTCCGCCGGCAGCTTGAGCCCGATCCCGTCGTAATGCCGCGAGCCGGGCTGAAACTTCGACTCGTAGGTGCACAGACGGTCCTTCACCTCCGCGAAGGCCGCAAAATCCATCTCCGCCGGCGGCAGCATCTCACCGTCGCCCCACACGGAGACGTGAAATTCCCGCCCGTCGATGAAGTCCTCCACCAGGGCCGGCTGGCGGTATGAATCCAGAATGAAGGCGATCCGGGCCGCCAGTTCCCCCGGCTCCGTCGCCACGGCGTCGGTCGTCACCCCCAGGCTGCAATGCTCCCGGGCCGGCTTGACGATTGCCGGGAAGATCCGCCAGCCGGCCGGATCGGGGGCACCGCAGAGCCGCCAGCGGGGCGTCGGCAGACCGTGTTCTTCGAGCAAACGCTTCACCCGCGGCTTGTCCCAGGCCAGGTCCATCGCGGCCGCCGTCGCGCCCGTGAAGGCAAAGCCCATCTCGTCCAGGAGGCCGATCACCCGGGCCTCGCTGCCGGGGATGCCCGGAAGACCTTCGCAGTTGTTGAAAACGACCCACGCCCGGGGATCGAACGGCTCAAGCAGCCGCTTCAGATCGCCATCACGGACGGCCAGATTGGCGACGGGGTGCCCCTGTGCCTTCAGGGCGGCCTCCAGCGTCCGCACTTCGTCAAGGGCGACGGCGATCTCCGCTTCGGTCCAGGCGTCGTCCAGATTGTGGATCAGAAGGACCGGCCAGGCCGAGTGCCGCCCCTCCCGGTGCCGGTCCGGAGAAACCGCGCTCATGGCGTCCGACATCGCTTCCCGGTCATGTTCGAACGCCCCGTTGTCCGTCGTTTGTCCTGTCCTCCCCGTCGTCGGAGGGGATCCGGAAAGCGGCAAGGGATTCCTCCATGTCCACGGCCTCCCGCTTCAGGATATCCAGGGCCGACCGCACCTTCTCCTGCGTATCGAGGTCCCGGGCCTTGGTGATGAGGTCCTCGAGGACGGCGACGAGTTGCCGATGGTCGGTCCGCAACCGGGACAGGAAGTCGGTGAGCCGATCGATCATGGTGTTGATCTGTTCGGATTCCTTCTGCAGATAGTCATGCCGGCGCAGACGCACCTTTCGGGTAAAATCCCCCGCGCCCAGTTTGAGAAAGGTCTGCGTGAAATTCATGAGCGGACCGACGATGCGGTGGGTGACGAACAGCAGGTGCACGGTATAGAGGATCAGCAGGCACAGCAGGGCCGGCATGAGCCCCTTCGTGACGGCCAGGAAGGCCTGCGCCGCCTCGTACTGGACCTTCAGCCCGATGCCGAAGAACATGTTGTAGATCAGCGGCGCCAGGGTCCCCACGGCCGTCAGCAGAATGGCCACCATCATGTAGATCAATCCGTAGGCCACCATCCGGAACTGGAGATCCGCATTCAAGGTCAGGTTCACGTAGCTTCTGCGTTTGCGAGTCGTCATGGTCAAATGCCCTCTTCCGTCGTCCGTTGGGTGAAAAAATTGTAGACGAATCGTTTCTTGACCTGCGGGTGGCTGAAGCGGACCTTGAAGGGATCGCCGTCATCGGGATGCTGGCCGTCTCCGGAGACGATCTCGATCCGCACGCCGGCGGAGGGGGAAAAGGCGAGGCCTGCCGCGTCGAGGGATCCCGACCGGGGGGGGCCGCCTTCGAGGAAATCTCCCACGGCCCCCAGATAGGCGTTGTTCTCGGCCCGGTAGACCTCCTGCGCCTTGGCAAAGCTCTCGATGTCGTGTCTGAGTGTGATTTCGTAGGCCTTCGATCTGTAGAACTGAATTCCGGTCAGGCCGACGGCCATCAGGATGCCGAGAATGGCGATGACGATGAGCAGTTCGATCAGCGTGAAGGCGCGGGAGTCGCCCCGCCGGATCGGAAACACGGCCCTAAGTCCCACTTGCATACGCGATCCCTCGCACCGGTCCGGGTTCGGCGACGATCATCGCCCGGAAATGGAAGCTTTCGGGCACGATCATCTTTTAAAACCCCGGTTTTGTCAAGCGCGGAGATGGCCAGATTTCTGTTGACAAGGGCCGTCAAACCCGGTATGGGATGGGCCATGACAGACACGGTGCGGCAGAAATGATGAACCCCCTTACCATCGCCATTCGGATTGAAGGCATAATTAGGCCCCCCGCCATAGGAGACCTGATAATGGTATAGCCCCTTCCGCAAGCCCCATCGAACCCAAGCCGTTATCAGGTCACTGATAGCGGCTTTTTTATTTTCGCGCGAGGAAATCATGAGCAACACATCGGATATCCTGCTTTACGACACCACCCTGAGAGACGGAACCCAGGGGGAACAGATCAACTTCTCCGCGGAGGAAAAACTCCGGATCGCCCGGCGACTCGACGATCTGGGGTTTCACTATCTCGAAGGCGGCTGGCCCGGTTCCAACCCCAAGGACATGCGTTTCTTCGAACTGGCGAAAGGCGCCGCCTTCCGGAATGCCCGTCTGACGGCCTTCGGCAGCACCAAGAAGGCCTCCGGCCGGCCGGAAGACTGCCCCCAGCTGCAGGCCCTGCTCAAGGCCGAAACCCCGGCCGTCACGATCTTCGGCAAATCCTGGGACCTGCAGGTCACGGAGATTCTCGGGATCCCGCGCGACGAGAATCTGGAGATGATCACGGAGACCCTCTCCTTTCTCAGGACCCACGGCAAGGAGGTCCTCTTCGACGCGGAGCACTTCTTCGACGGATTCAAGGCGGATCCCGCCTATGCCTGCCAAACCCTCCGGTGCGCCGCTGAAGCGGGCGCGGACGTCCTCGTTCTGTGCGACACCAACGGGGGGACCCTGCCGCACGAGGTCAGCGACATCGTCGCGGAGGTCCGGCGCCGCTTCCGGGAAACGCCCCTGGGGATTCATGCCCACAACGACGGCGGCCTGGCCGTCGCCAACACCCTGGCGGCGGTGCGGCAGGGGGCCCGGATGGTCCAGGGAACCGTCAACGGATTCGGCGAGCGGTGCGGGAACGCCGATCTCGTCACGGTCATCGGCAACCTGCAACTGAAGATGGGCCGGTTCTGTCTGAACGACGACGCCCTCGCCCAGCTGACGAACCTCTCGCACTATGTTACCGACATCGCGAACGTTCCCTCGCTGAGTTCCCGCCCCTTCGTCGGCCGCAGCGCCTTCGCCCACAAGGGCGGCGTCCACGTCAATGCCGTCGCCAAGAATCCGGCGGCCTATGAACACATCGATCCGGCGAGGGTGGGCAACCGGCGGCGGGTCCTCGTCTCCGACATGTCCGGGAAAACGAACATCGCCTACAAGGCGCGGGAACTGGGCCTCGACCTCGGCGAGGATGCCGGGCTCAACCGGTGCATTCTGGAGACGATCAAGCGCATGGAGGACGAGGGATACCAGTTCGACGCCGCCGACGGCTCCTTTTCCCTCCTGATCCGCAAGCTCAAGGGCGAATTCCAGGATCCCTTCACCCTCGAGTGCTTTCACGTCATCAACGGCCGCACCGGAGACCGGCCCTCCCATTCCCAGGCCACGATCAAGATCTCCGTGGGCGGGGTGGAGGAGCTCACCGCGGCGGAGGGCAACGGCCCCGTGAACGCTCTGGACAACGCCCTGCGCAAGGCCCTCAAGACCTTCTACCCCCAGGTCGGCGAGATGCACCTGGTCGATTTCAAGGTCCGCATCGTCGAGGGCAGCGAGGGCACCGCCGCAAAGGTCAAGGTCCTCATCGAATCCCGGGACGACACCGACGTCTGGAGCACCATCGGCGTATCCGAAAACATCATCGAGGCGAGCTGGCAGGCCCTCGTGGACAGCATCCAGTACAAGCTGGCCAAGGACTGTCTCAACAAGAACGCCTGAAAGGGCCTGTCCCCCGATCGGAAGGGAGGGATCCCCACCGGTGCGCCCTCCCCCGGAGACGCACGCGTTCGCCCCGCTCCCGCCCCCGCAAGATGGAGGTTGATTATCCCCCACATTTCTGATACATAGGTCGCGAAAAGGAATGGGGAAGTCCGCGATGATCCCTCTCCGTACGGCTGGGATGTTCCATGATTGTCTCGATCAACAGGCAAAACCCACAGATGCGCTTGATCCGCAAGGCCGTCGATATCCTGCGGCAGGGGGGAATCATCGTCTATCCCACGGACACCTTCTACGGCCTCGGTTGCGACCTCTTCAACAAACGGGGGATCGAGAGAATCTACGACATCAAGCGGCGCAGCCGCAAGCAGCCCTTCAGTTTCATCTGCGCCGACCTCAAGGAGATCAGCCGCTACGCCCGCGTTTCGGACTATGCCTACAAGACGATGCGGCGCCTGCTGCCCGGCCCCTACACCTTCATTCTCGAGGCCTCCCGGCTCGTCCCCAAAATCATTCTTCCCAAGCGACTGACGACCGGGATCCGCGTCCCCGACGACGCGATCTGTCTGGCCCTGGTCCGGGAACTGGGACAGCCGATCATCAGCACGAGCGTTTCGGACGAACAGGGGGAGATTCTCAACAGCCCCCAGGAGATCGATAAGAAATTCAGACATTGTGTCGACCTGGTCATCGACGGCGGGATGCTGGTTGCCGAGCCGTCCAGCGTCATCAGCCTCGTGGACGACCGGGTCGAGGTCATCAGAACGGGAAAAGGCGACGTCTCCGCCTTTTTACAGTAAACAGGCAAGGGTCATGCGCCCCGGATCTCGAGGGGCCGCGGGCGGGCGATCCACCGGGCGAGGGCAGCGGTCGCCCCTCCACTCCCGCGGACACGGTCAGGGCGCGCAGGCCGAATTGCCGGAAGGATCTCTATGAAAAAGGAAATGCTGATCAATGCCGTTCATCCGGAACAGAAACGGATGGCCATCCTGGATGACGGCAAACTGGTGGAGTTCAACATCCAGATGGCCGTCCGCGACCCCATCAACGGCAATATCTACAAGGGGATCGTGCAGAAGGTGGAACGGGGACTCCAGGCCGCCTTCGTGAATTACGGCGGCAAGAAGGACGGGTTCCTTCCCCTGCGCGACGTGAACCCGGAGTATTTTCACGACGGCAAGGACAACGGCCGCGCCTCCCTGAAGGTCGGCCAGGAGGTGATCGTCCAGGTGCTCCGGGAGGTGGGGGAGCGCAAGGGGGCGCTTCTCACCACCTACATCTCCCTGCCGGGACGGTATCTCGTCCTGCTGCCCAACAAGCCCGGCGGGGGCATTTCGCGCAAGATCGAAGACGAGGAAGACCGCCGGCAGCTCAAGGAACTCATCGGCCAGATCAAGATCGACGAAGGCTTCGGCTACATCATCCGCACCGCGGGCATGAGCCGGACCAAGCAGGAACTGGCCCGCGACTACCAGCACCTCTCCCGCCTGTGGAAAGAGATCCTGAAGGCCGCCGCCACCTTGCCCGCCCCTTCGCTGATCTACCAGGAAACCGATTTCGGCGTCCGCTCGCTGAGGGATTACTTCACCTCGGACATGGAGGAAATCCTGGTGGACGACCTCGAGACCTTCCGGAAGATGCGGGCCTACTGCCGGGCCGTGGCGCCCCGCAACCTGAAGATCATCAAGCACTACAAGGACAAGACACCGCTGTTCAACCGCTTCCGCCTGGAAGAGCAGATCGGCGTCATCTACCAGGAGCAGGCCAACCTCAAGAGCGGCGGCTACATCGTGATCAACCCCACCGAGGCCATGATCACGATCGACGTCAATTCCGGCCGCGGCTCGAACAAGCGCAATGTCGAGGAAACGGCCTTCAAGACGAACATGGAGGCCGCCGAGGAAATCGCCCGCCAGCTCCGCCTGCGAGACCTGGGGGGGCTCATCGCCATCGACTTCATCGACATGCGGGACCGCAAGCACGAGGCAGAGGTGGAAAAGGCGTTCAAGAAGGCCCTGAGCCTCGACCGGTCGCGCATCCAGCTGTCCCGAATTTCCAAATTCGGCATCCTGGAGCTGTCCCGGCAGAAAAAGCAGTCCACCATCCAGGAAATCAGTTATACGAGCTGCCCCTACTGTAAAGGCCGGGGATCGCGGCCCTCCCTCGAGTACACGGCCCTGAGCGCCTTCCGGAAGATCGAGTCCCACGCCGTTCAGGGGCAGTACGCGGTGATCCGCGTCACGCTGCCCCACGAGATTTCCGATTATCTCCTCAACCAGAAGCGCCAGGAAATCGGCAAGCTCGAAGCCGCATACGACCTCGGCATCGTGATTTCCGGCCGGGCGGATCTCGCCTGGGACGAGATCCGGATCGACACCACGCGGAAGGAAGCGCCGTCAGAGACCGTTCCCGAAGCGGCGGAGGGCGGGATCATCAGCGACGAGGAGCTGTGGGAGGAAGAAGGGGACGACCGGGAGATCGCCGCCGCCCCGGCCCCGCGGGAGCCGGAAGCGACGCCAGGAACACCGGTCGCGGATGCCGCGCCGCCGCCCGCCAAGAAAAAGTCGCGGCGGCGTTCCCGTCACCGGAGGAAGAAACCGGCCGACAAGGCCGTGGAGGCCGCAGCGCCGGCAGAGACGACAGAGGCGGCAGAGGCGGCAGCGCCCGTGAACGGGGAAATCCGCCTGATTCAGTTGCGGGAAACGACGATGGTGGAAGGGGAGCCGGGCCGGGAGCCGGAAGCGACGCCGGAAACGCCGGTCGCGGATGCCGCGCCGCCGCCCGACCCGAAGCCGGTACCGGAGGGGGTGGAGATGTCCGCGCCCGTCACCGGATATCCGTTGAAGTCCTTCGCCGACGACGACGCGGACGACGAGCTGCCGTTTTAGGGCCTCTCAGCGCCGGGCCTTGCCCAGTTCGCGCGAACGTTCCGTCGCCGCCGCGACGGCGGCCACGACGGTTTCCCGGAAGCCCCCGGCATTCAGGGCCTTCAGGCCTTCGAGGGTGGTCCCGCCCGGAGAGGTCACCATGGCCCTCAGCTCCGCCGGCGACTTTTCGCCCTGAAGGCAGAGCTTCGCCGCCCCCAGCAGGGTCTGGGAGGCGAGCCCCAGGGCCGTCTCCGGGGCCAGTCCCAGACCGACACCGGCCTCCGTCAGGGCCTCGATGAACAGAAAGGCGTAGGCCGGACCGCTCCCGCTCAATCCCGTCACAACGTCCATCAGGTCCTCCTCCACCTCGACCGTCATCCCCACGGCCGTGAATATTTCCCGGCTCAGGGCGAGATCTTCCGCGGTGGCGTTCCTCCCCAGCGTCAGGGCAGTCGCCCCGGCGCCGACCATGGCCGGGGTGTTGGGCATCACCCGGATGACGCGGAGCGGCGCCGGGCAGGATCCCTCGATGAAGGCCGTTGAAATTCCAGCGGCAATCGACACGATCACCGGCCGCTCGGTGAGGTCGTGGGCCAGGCCGGCCAGCACCTCGGCCATGTTCTGCGGCTTCACCGCCAGGATCACCAGATCGGCGTCCCGGACGGCGATCCGGTTGTCCGCGGTCACCGTCACGCCGCAGCGCGCCTTCAGCTCGTCCCGCCTCTCCTCCAGGGTGTCGCTCACCGTCACGGCCGACGGTTGAACCAGGCCGCGGGAGATCATCCCCTCGATCAGGGCGCCGCCCATCTTTCCGCCGCCGATGACGCCGATTTTTCGGTCTCGCAACATCGCGCTCCATTCCTCCGGATTCCGACGTTTGAATCGTCTCTGGGGTGGGTTGTTAATACAAAAGCGCCGGTGGCGTCAATCTTTGTTTGCACGCAAAGTGCGATCTGTGGTAGTGCTGACTGCATCCGGCCGCGCCTCTCGATCAGAGCGGGCGCAGGCCGCAACACACGATCCCGGGAGGGCGACATGATTCATACGCGGGAGATCGGCGGCGTCAGGATCGCGTGCTGGATCCATGACACGGACTTCACCAGCGACCGCCGGAGCCTCTTTTTCATCCACGGCTCGGGCGGGGATCACACGGCCTGGAACGGGCAGCTCGCCGCCTTCGGCGACCGGTTCAACGTCGTGGCCGTGGACCTGCCCGGACATGGGAAATCCGGAGGGGCCGGCGAGGAGGCCGTCGAGGCCTACATGGCCTGGGTGCGGGACACGATCACCGCCTTCAAACTGCCCAGGCCGGTTCTCGTCGGTCATTCGCTGGGTGCGGCCATCAGCCTCACCCTGGCCCTGAAGCACGGCGACGAGATCGCCGGCATCGTGCCCGTCGGCGGGGGGCTCCGGATGCCCGTCAACCCGGCCATCCTCGCGGGGCTGGAATCCAACCCCGAACCGATCCTCCAGATGGCCGCCCAGATCGCCGTAGCGAAGCGGAACCGGGAACGGGTCTCGCCCCTGCTCATCGAGAGTCTGTCCGCCGTGAACCCCCGGGTCATGCGCGGCGATTTTCTCGCCTGCGACCGCCTCGACCTGATCGAGGCCGCCGGGCGCATCGCCGTGCCGACGCTCGTGATCTGCGGCGCCGAAGACAAGATGACCCCGCCCGCCCTTTCGCAGGCGATCGCGGAGAAGATCCCCGGGGCGCGGCTGGCGCTCGTCGAAGGGGCGGGACACATGGTCATGCTGGAGGACCCGGTGGCCTTCAACAGCGCGCTGGCGGGATTTCTATCCGCCCTGTAGTAAATCCGCATCGGCTCGAGAGGCGCACATGTTCGTTGTCGGCAATTTCATCGCGGCCATCGCCCGGGTCCTCGATCTCGCCCTGACGCTCTACCTGTGGATCGTCGTCTTCCGGGCCGTCATCTCCTGGGTCAACCCCGACCCGTACAATCCGATCGTCCGTTTTCTCGAGCGCGCGACGGAGCCGCTCCTGGCCCCCATCCGGCGCTGGACCCCGCTGCGGGGAATGGGCATCGACCTCTCCCCGATTGTCCTGATCGCGGCGATTTATTTCCTGCAGGTCTTTCTCGTCAGGACCTTGCTGCAACTGGCCGGCACGATCCATTGACGGATGAACGCGCCCCGCACCTTCATGGATATTCACGAAACCGCCGAAGGCGTTTCCTTTCCGATCCGGGTCCAGCCGCGGGCGTCCCGCTGCGAGTGCGCGGGGGTGCAGGACGGGGCCGTTCGGCTGAAGATCACCGCCCCACCCGTCGACGGGCGGGCCAACGAGGAGTGCGTCCGGCTCCTGGCCGAGGCGCTGAACCTCCGCAAGCGGCAGATCACGATCCTGACCGGCCTCAAGTCCCGGAACAAGGTCGTCGCCGTGGCCGGGCTGAGTGCGGCGGCGCTGCGTGAACGGCTGGCGGGGCTCGCCGCGACCGGCCCCGATCTCCCGGCGCCGCAAGAGAACGCGACATGAACGAGACCGTCCCGGGCGGAGAAAACAGGCGGGTGGCCCAAGCGGCGGGCGTGGTCGGGGCGGCCACGATGCTCTCCCGGGTCTTCGGCTTCATCCGGGACATGGTCGTCGCCGGCCTCTTCGGGGCCGGGTTCAAGACCGACGCCTTCTTCGTCGCCTTCCGGATCCCCAATCTCCTGCGGCGCCTGCTCGCGGAAGGCTCGCTGACCGTCGCCTTCGTCCCCGTTTTCACGGACTACCTGAAAAAAGAGTCCCGCGCCGACGCCCTCGAATTCGCCAACGTCTGCTTCACCCTCCTGTCCATCGTCCTCGTCGTCGTGTCCTGTCTGGGCATCGTCTTCGCCCCGCTGATCGTCACGATCATGGCCCCCGGGTTCGTCCATGCGCCGGCGCAGTTCGACCTCGCCGTCTTCCTGACGCGTTTCATGTTCCCCTACATCTTCTTCATCTCGCTGGTCGCCCTGTGCATGGGCATCCTGAACGCCCTGCGCCACTTCGCCGCCCCGGCCCTGTCGCCGGTCGTCCTCAACATCGCCATGATCCTGGCCGCCCTGCTCCTGCGGGATTTCTTCGCGGAGCCCATCGTCGCCCTGGCCGTGGGGGTCATGATCGGCGGCGTCCTGCAGCTGGCCATGCAGTGGCCGTTTCTCGTCCGGATGGGCGCGCGCCTGCGCCCGAACTTTCACTTCCGGCACCCGGGGCTGAAACAGATGGGGATCCTCCTGCTCCCCACGCTCATCGGTTCGGCCGTGTACCAGCTCAACATCTTCATCGGCACCATCCTGGCGTCGCTCCTGCCCAAGGGCAGCGTCTCCTATCTCTACTACGCCGACCGGATCGTCGAGCTGCCCCTCGGGGTCTTCGCCATCGCCGTGGGCACGGCCTCCCTGCCCAGCCTGTCCGCCCTCGTCTCGCGGGGAGAGCTCGGCGAGATGAAACGGACGCTTTTGTTTTCCCTGCGGCTGATTCTCTTCATCACCCTGCCGGCCACGGTCGCCCTGATTGCGCTCCGGGTTCCGATCCTCTCCGTCCTCTTCCAGCGGGGCGCCTTCACGGCCGACTCGACCCTCCTGACCGCCCAGGCGCTCCTCTGCTACACCGTCGGCCTCTGGGCGTTCTCCGTCATCCGGGTGATCGACGCCGCCTTCTTCGCCCTTCAGGACCGCAAATCGCCGCTCAAGGCCGCCGTCGTGGCCCTGATCGTCAACGTCGCGTGCAGCGTCGCCCTCATGGGCCCCCTGAAACACGGCGGCATCGCCCTGGCCACCTCCATCGCCTCGGCGGTCAACGTGATCATGCTCGCCGTCATCCTGAGGCGCAAGCTCGGCCCGATCCTGGGGACGGATTTCTACAGGTCGATTGCCAAGATGGCCGCGGCGTCCGCCGTCATGTGGGCATCCCTGCTTGCTGTGGAAGTGCTGCTGCCCTGGCGGACCGGCGCCCCGTTCGACGAACGGCTTTTGTTCCTCACGGTCTCGGTGGCCGTGGGCGCGGCGGTCTTTTTCGTCGCCGCCTTCCTCGTGCGCAGCCCGGAGATGGTGACCTTCGTCGGCGCCGTGAACCGAAGGCTGCGCCGCCGGCCGCATCCCCCGCAATGAAAGGAAGCCTCATGGAAGACAACACCCCCGTCGCCGCAAACGAGACGACCGTCGAGACCGAGGCGAGTCTCGCCAAATACCTGGCCGCCACGCCCACGATCGAGATCGGCCACCCGGAGGTGGCCGCCTTCGCCGCGCGGCACGCCGCCGGGGCGGGAGATCCGGTGGAAAAGGCGATTCGCCTCTACTACGCGGTGCGCGACGGCATCCGCTACAACCCCTACGCCTTCTTTCTGTCCGTGGACGGCCTCAAGGCCAGCACAACCCTGCAGGCCGGCCAGGCCTGGTGCGTCCCGAAGGCCATCCTGCTGGCGGCCTGCTGCCGGGCGCACGGCATCCCGGCGCGGCTCGGCTACGCGGACATCCGCAACCACCTCTCCACGGCCCGTATGCGCGAGGCCATGCGGACCGACATCTTCTACTGGCACGGGTACACCTCGCTCTACCTGGAGGGGCGGTGGGTCCGGGCCACGCCGGCCTTCAATATCGAGCTCTGCCGGAAGTTCAACCTGCTCCCGCTGGAGTTCGACGGGCGGTCGGACTCGCTCTTCCATCCCTTCGATGCGGTGGGAAACCGCCACATGGAATACCTCCATTACCGCGGCGAGTATGCCGATGTCCCGCTCGACGGCCTGATCGCCACCTTCCGGGACCTCTACCCGGAACTGTGGCGCATGGGAGAGGCGGGATTCGGCACGGACGCGGACTTCGACCGGGATGTGGACGCCGAAACGAAGGGGGCCGACGCGCCCGGTCAAAAGCGTTGACTTCAAATCGCTAAAGTGGTAGGAAACCTCTCCCTCCGGGGGCCCGGACATGGATCCCGGCGCCGGGGGAGAGCCGTTAGCGGCCGGCGGAACAGCGCATTATGCTCGACATCAAGTTTTTAAGGCAAAATCTCGATCTGGTCCGCCGGAAGTTGGCGGAGCGGGGTCAGACGGTCGACCTGGAGCGGTTTTCCGCCCTGGATGCCCGGCGTCGCGACCTCCTCCAGGAGGTGGAAACGCTGCGCAACGAGCGCAACACGGTTTCCAAGGAGATCGGCGACCGGAAAAAGCGCAAGGCCGATGCCACCGATCTGATCGCGCGGATGGGCGAGGTTTCCGCGCGGATCAAGGACCTCGACGCGACCCTGGAAGAGACCGAGTCGGCGCTGGAGGCGATCGTGATGACGATCCCCAACGTGCCGCACGCCTCGGTCGTCCCCGGGACGAGCTCCGAGGACAACCCGGTCGTCCGGACCTGGGGCGACCTCCCCCGGTTCGCGTTTCCCCCCCGGCCCCACTGGGAGCTGGGGGAGAGCCTCGGCATCCTGGATTTCGCCCGGGGGGCGAAGATCGCCGGCGCCCGGTTCACGCTGTACCGGGGCGCGGGAGCGCTGCTGGAGCGGGCCATCATCAACTTCATGCTCGACCTGCACACCGGCGAGCACGGCTATACGGAAATCCTGCCGCCTTTCCTGGCGAACCGGGAAAGCATGACGGGGACGGGACAGCTCCCCAAGTTCGCGGAGGATCTCTTCAAGATCGAGGGGCTGGACTACTACCTGATCCCCACGGCGGAGGTGCCGGTCACGAACATCCACCGGGAGGAGATCCTGAGCGAACGGGACCTGCCGATCCATTACGTCGCCTATTCGCCCTGCTTCCGGGCGGAGGCGGGCTCCTACGGCAAGGACACGCGGGGGCTGATCCGGCAGCACCAGTTCAACAAGGTGGAGATGGTGAAGTTCGCCGCGCCGGAGACCTCGTACGAGGAGTTGGAAACGCTCACGGCGAACGCCGAAGAGGTCCTGCGGCGTCTCGAGATCCCGTTCCGGACGGTCAGCCTTTGCACGGCGGACCTGGGGTTCTCTTCCGCCAAGACCTATGACGTGGAGGCCTGGATGCCCGGCCAGGACGCCTACCGGGAGATCTCCTCGTGCAGCAACTTCGAGGACTTCCAGGCCCGACGGGCGGCCATCCGCTTCCGGCGCGAAGCCACGGGCAAGGTGGAATTCGTCCATACCCTGAACGGGTCGGGTCTGGCCGCGGGACGGACCACCGTCGCCGTTCTGGAAAACTATCAGCAGTCCGACGGGAGCATCCTCATTCCGAAGGCGCTGCGGCCCTACATGGGCGGCCGGGAAAAGATCGCCCCGGCGTGATCGATCGTTGAAAGAGGAGGGATGGCCGAGTGGTCGAAGGCGGCGGTCTTGAAAACCGTTGACCGAAAGGTTCGCGGGTTCGAATCCTGCTCCCTCCGCCAGAGATTTTTGTATGCAGCGGAGAGATGGCTGAGTGGCCGAAAGCGATCGCCTGCTAAGCGATTGTACGCCCGTAAAAGGTGTACCGCGGGTTCGAATCCCGCTCTCTCCGCCAGTATTTGCGCCCATAGCTCAGCTGGATAGAGCACCAGACTACGAATCTGGGGGCCGCAGGTTCGAATCCTGCTGGGCGCACCAATAAAAACAAGGGGTTAGGCAAATTGCTTAACCCCTTCTTTTTTGCGCTGCTACCCTATTGCTACCCTTTTAGGCCATTATCTGTGATGATTTGTGATCTCTCGATCAATGTTTTTGGGTACGGGAAACAGGGGAAGGTGGCTGCCTAGTGCTCCTGATAGTCACTAGGCAAATGATAAAGAATCGCAAGATCCAACAGCCTCAGAAGATACTCGAAATCCTTTTTGCACCGCTGTATTGAGGTGGGGCTAAATTTTCTTCAATCTCATAAAAACGATCCACCAAGTCGGCATACTCCTTCATTGCGGCTTTGACGTCTTCGGGGTCAGGACTGTCAAGCCTATATGGTTCATCCGATTCTTCTGTAGTTCCTGAAAAAGTATATCCGTTATTGTCAAATGACAGGCATTGTTTCAGACTGTATTCATTAGTGCCGATTTACTTTGGGAAGGACAGATTTCCCATAAGAAACCAACCAGGCTTTTGGTCATTATAGTCGAGATATGCCAAGTTCCATTTATCAGTACCTTTTGATTTTAAATGCATTTTCCCTTGTCATCCTTTTTCCAAAGGAATATAAAGATAACGAAAAATCGGGAAAAACCAACTTGGTATATTAATTGTTGTAAGAGGAGAGATAAGACATGGCCTTATCAAAGCTGAAGAAGATTGACCTACGTGAAGACGTAAGCTTCCCTGTCAAGAGGACCATTGCAAAATAGAGTTACCGGCGTTCTTTGAAAAATATTCCGCTGGCGTCATGTCCTCCAGGGAATCATGTGGCCGCTGCTCATTGTATTCGATCATCCACC